>ERZ894229.448-NODE-448-length-35981-cov-10.1125_pt1 | contig 35981 bp, 24 predicted proteins | sample MGYA00380295_ERZ894229 | MGnify/ENA primary metagenome ERZ894229 (study PRJEB32331, sample SAMN06328479) | human gut metagenome | biome: human gut microbiome; feature: stool | host: Homo sapiens | collected 2014-09-17 ... | reverse complement strand
TTCAGCATTTTACTGAAGCGGACGAAAATCTCCGCCGTGGCCTCCGCATCATCCACCGCTCTGTGGTGGTTTTCCAGAGAAATGCCCAGAGTTTTGGCCACCGCATCCAGGGTATGCTTCGCCTGATGGGGAAGCAGCACTCTTGCAATGCCCACCGTGTCCACATAGGTATAGTCAAAGGGAAGCGACTGTCTGGCCGCGTTCTCCCGAATAAAACTGGTGTCAAAACCCGCGTTGTGCGCCACCAGCACACAGCCCTCGCAGAAAGCGAGAAATTCCGGCAGCACCTCCTCAATGGCCGCTGCGCCCGCCACCATTTCATCGTTGATGCCGGTGAGCTTTTCGATCTCAAAAGGGATGGGCACCTGAGGGTTCACAAAGGTAGAAAACCGGTCCGTGATCTTCCCCTCGCCGTTTTCCACCTCCACTTTTACGGCGCCGATCTCGATGATCTTATTTTTCACAGGGGAAAAGCCTGTGGTTTCAATATCGAATACCACATAGCGCCCGTCCAGCGGCTGGCCCTTTCCATTTGTGACGATCTCCTTCAGATCGTCCACCAGATAGGCTTCCACGCCGTAGATCACCTTGAAGAAATCGTTCCGGTCCGGGTGCTCATCCCCGGCCTCCTGCCTTTTTTTCTTCTCCGCCTTCCACAGGTCGTCTATGAGATGATTGGCGTCCGGGAAAGCCTGCACCACGCCGTGGTCCGTGATGGCGATGGCCGGATGGCCCCACTGATAGGCCCTCTTCACGATGTCCTTCACCTCGGAAACGCCGTCCATATCGCTCATTTTTGTATGGCAGTGCAGCTCCACCCGCTTGCGGAGGCTGTGATCCTGACGGCTGTGGGTGAAATCGCTGATCTTTTTCAGTCCAACCAATGAACCGATGGTCAGTTCTCCGTCAAACCTGTCAACCATGGTCATCCCCTTCAGCTTCACGAAGGCCCCTGGCTTGATTCCTTCGCAGAGTTCCGCCACCTGGTCGTTTTTCGCAAACATTTTGATGGTGAAGGTATCCGTATAATCCGTCACATCGAAGATCAGGATGGTGCGCTCGTTCTTGATCTCCCGCTTGTCCAGCTTCAGAATGCGGCCGCGCACCGTCACCTCGCCCATCTCTCCCATGATTTCCTCCATGGGGATGGCTTCGTCCTCAAAATCTCTGCCGTAAATCACATCCGGATTGTCAGACCGCTTCGGAGAACGGTAAAAATCGCCGTCCCCGCCGCCTCTTCTCCTGGAAAAGCCGCCGGAACGCTTCCCGGCAAAACGGCCTTCCCGGCTCTCGCCGAAGCCGCTCTTCGTGAAGTCCCCCTTCGCGCTCCCCGTACCGCGCTGGCCGCCGGAAACGCCTTCTCTGCCCGCGTTTCCGCCTCCGGCTGAAGACGCTCCCGCATTCTGCGCACCGTTTTCAAAAACAGCTGCGGCCATGCCATCCATTCCGGCGGCGGCTGCATCCTGCGCCATACCTGCCAGATAGGCCTCATAGGCAGTATCCGCCATGGGGCTTTCCGGCAGTCCGCCCGGAGCGGCGGACATACCTTCCACGGAAGCACGGCCTGCCCGGGCGGACTGCGCCGCAGTCTCCGCGCGTTTTTCGTTTCCCGGAAACGGCCGGACATTGGAAGCGCCGGCACCTGCCGCCTCCCCGAAGGCGGGCTGATGCCCGCCGCTTCCCCGGTAACGGGCGGCAATCTCCGCCACCCGGCGGGAAATGAGGAGCTCATCCTCCTCACGGAACCTTCCGGCCTTCGCTTCCCTGTAATCAAAATAAACGATCAGCGGAAGGCCGCACCTCTCCCCAAAGATCTTTTCCAGAATCCGGCCCAGCTCCTCACATTTGGAACGGGCAAGCACCGTATCCTCAATCAGAAGGTGCATCCGATCCTCCTGCGGAAAGCTGATCTCCGCATTTTTGAACATATTGTATAAAAGATGGCTGTACCGGGACAGCTCCAGAAGGATGCTGTCCCGATAGACCTCAAGAAGGGTTTCCCGGTTAAACTGGGAGGAAAGGTGAAATCTCTCATAGAGCCGGACCGTGATGTTCACGCCGGGAAAGAGCTGTTTCTGAATCTCCTTCTCCACGGCGAACACATCCTCCTTTAAAATCAGACGGCTGCTCTCCAGATACACGCGCACGAAATCCTTCGCACGCGTCGCGGTCACCCGTTCCACCTGCGTCTGCGCAAACAGATCCTTTCGTTTTCCTTCCAGCTTCAGACCCGGAAACACCTCAAAAAAAGCCTTCGCCATTTCTTATTCCTTCCAGTTTAAAAGCTCCTCCCGGAGCACATTTAAGAGCTCACTCTCCGGCACCTTTCTTATGATCTGTCCCTTTTTGATCAGAAGGCCCTCGCCGATGCCGCCGGCGATTCCGATATCCGCTTCCTTCGCTTCGCCGGGGCCGTTCACCGCGCAGCCCATGACCGCCACCTTCACACCGTCCAGGGGAATGTCTGCCACCATTTTCTCCACCTGGTTGGCAAGCCCGATCAGATCGATTTTGGTTCTGCCGCAGGTGGGACAGCTCACCACCTCAATGCCGCCCTTTCTTAAACCAAGGGTGCGCAGAAGCAGCTTCGCCGTGCGCACTTCCTCCACCGGATCCCCGGTCAGGGATACCCGGATGGTGTCTCCGATGCCTTCATACAGAATGATTCCCAGGCCGACGGAGGATTTGATATTGCCGCTCCACAGGGTACCGGATTCTGTGATTCCCACATGCAGCGGGTAATCCGTCCGCTGCGCCAGGATCTCGTGCGCCTTCACGCACATGAGCACATCAGAGGATTTGATGCTGATCACCAGGTTCTCATACCCCAGCTCCTCAATCATGCGCACCTTGTCCAGCGCGCTCTCCACAATCCCTTCCGCGGTTACGCCGCCGTATTTCTCCAGAAGATTTTTCTCCAGCGAACCGCTGTTGACGCCCACACGGATGGGAATCTTTCTCTCCTTCGCCACATTCACCACGGCCGCCACATTCTCACGGGAGCCGATGTTGCCCGGATTGATGCGGATCTTGTCCGCGCCGTTTTCCATGGCGGCGATCGCCATCTTATAGTCAAAATGAATGTCAGCCACCAGCGGAATGTGGATCCTCTTCTTGATCTCCCGGACGGCCTCCGCCGCTTCCTGATTCGGCACCGTGCAGCGGATGATGTCGCAGCCCGCCTCCTCCAGCCGGAGGATCTGCGCCACGGTTCCCTCCACGTCCTCCGTACGCGTATTCGTCATGGACTGGATCAGAACCGGGCTTCCGCCGCCGATCACACGGTTTCCAATCTGAATCTTTCTCGTATGCTCTCTGTACATACCTACCCCTTCCCGCCGCCGAAGGCGACATTTTATTTGTTCTCTATAAAACAAGCGGAGCGAAAAAGCCGCTCCGCTCTTATGAATCCATGTTATGTATTGTGAAATCCTGTCAAACCGCTGCTGTCCTTATTTTTTCTGAAGGAAATCCGGAATCTTCAGCGTCTTTTCCTCCACGTTGCTTCTCAGGTTTCCCGGCCTGCGGATTCCGCTCAGTCCCTGCGTGGGCTGAGGCTGAACCGAAGGTCTCGGCTGCTGCACGGGACGGGGCTGTGAAGAAGCTGTTCCCTGCATGGAATTATAAGGCCTTGCAGCCATATTCGGCTGCACCTGCTTCACGCCGCCTACGGGAGGCTTCACGCTGAAGGAAGAACCGATTCTGTTCGTCTGCTGCTGATTTGCGGCCCTCTCCTCCAGTCCGGTGGCAATCACCGTGATCGTACAGGTATCCGGCGTGGAATCATCGTACATCGCACCGAAGATAATATTCACATCATCACCGGTAAGCTGCTGCACATAGCTCGCCGCATCGTCCGCATCATACATGGAAATATCTCCGCTGACATTGATGATCACATCCGTCGCCCCGGCAATCGTGGTCTCAAGAAGCGGGCTTTCCACTGCCATCTTGACCGCATCGGACGCCTTGTCGTCGCCCTTGCCGTGGCCAATGCCGATGTGGGCAATTCCCTTGTCCTTCATAACCGTCTGCACATCCGCAAAATCCAGATTGATGACTGCAGGCACGTTGATCAGGTCCGTAATTCCCTGTACGCCCTGCTGCAGAACCTCGTCCGCCTTCTTGAGCGCTTCCGGCATTGTGGTTCTGCGATCAACAATTTCAAGTATTTTATCATTCGGTATTACAATCAATGTGTCCACATTATTTTTCAGCCGCTCTATGCCGCCCAGAGCGTTGGTCATGCGGGTTCTGGCTTCAAAACGGAAAGGCTTCGTTACCACTCCTACGGTCAGAATGCCCATATCCTTCGCAATTCCGGCAATAACAGGAGCCGCTCCCGTTCCGGTTCCGCCTCCCATACCACAGGTTACGAACACCATATCCGCACCGGAAAGTGCATTGGTGATCTCATCCGTACTTTCCTCTGCTGCCTTCGCACCTACTTCCGGCTTCGCGCCGGCGCCAAGCCCCTTTGTCAGCTTCTCGCCGATCTGCAGCAGCTTGGGAGCCTTGCACAGCTGGAGGGCCTGCTTGTCCGTATTCACTCCGATAAATTCCACACCGTCGATTTTCTCATCGATCATTCTATTCACAGCATTATTGCCTGCTCCGCCCACACCGATCACGATGATTCTTGCGGAAGACTCAGCATCGTTTGACTTGATTTCCAGCAAAGGTATTTCCTCCTTCTGATTTTCAAATAAACTTCACAATTCATATCATATAATTATTTTTCGGATAAAGCAACCTCTTTTTTCACTTTTCTGACGTCTGAACGCTTTCCGGCGGACTTTTTCCTTTTTTTGCAAAAAATGTCTGCCATAATACGGTCAATCGTCCAGCTCGAAGGAAACATTTTCCCCGCTGCCGGAATAATTTTCGAGTCGGAAGACGCCTTTTTTCCCTTCCGCGCTGGGCAGAAGCTGCTGCAGCCTCCCCACCTTTTCCTCCATATTCTCCTCGCTCCCGAGCCTTGCCCTGACGTCCCCGAAATACAGCGTCATTTCTCCTGCGTCGTCAAAGTAGATCTTGTCCGCGCTCAGGCCGTATTTGGAAAGGATCTGGGTAATGGAAAGAATTTCCCGGAAAACATCCTGATTTTCAACCGGAAGCGCCTCGTAAAGTACCACCTGGTTAAAATCGATTCCCGTAATCTCCGGTATCCCGTCGGTTTTGGTTGCAGAGGCCTCCACCACGATGCCGTCGCGGTCAAAGTACATGTATCGATCCAGATATTCCACATAACCCGCTATGGATTTTTCATAAACGATAATCCGTATCGTATCCGGAGACAGCACATCCACATCCATAGTCTGAATGAAGGGGATGTCCTGAATGCCTTTATCCCGATATTTTAGAGACAGATAGAGAGAATTGTCTCCAAAACGCCCTCCGGTTACCATTTCAATGATTTCGTCACTGGTATAATGAAGATTCCCCTCCACATAAATATTTTCCACATGAAAATACTGCAGGATAAACAGAAAGGCCGCCGCAAAAACCGCAGCCGTCCCGGCAAAGATCGACAGAATGATAAGCCTCCTTCTGCTGCTTCTCCGTTTCAGACTTTCCAGACCGTTTTTTCCCTTTGCCGACAGGCCCCGTGTGTCGTACATGCTCCGCGCGTCCCGGCCATACGCGCCGCGCGTCCCGTAAATAACCCGGAAGCGGTTTTTTGCGGACGCCGGGGACTGCGCGCCTGTACCCATTCCTGATTTCTTTTTTGCCGTTTTTCTGTCCATATCTGTTTATCCCTTTTCCGGTTGTCTATCCATCCTGAACGCATGCTCCCAGAAACCGCAGGTCGCGGCAGATATCCTCATACCCCCTGTCCACATAGGAACGGTTTTCCACCAGAGTCTCCCCCTCCGCGCACAGACCGGCGATCACGAGTGCCGCACCGCCTCTCAGCTCCGATGCTCTGACCCGTTTTCCGGTCAGCTTCCGTCCGCCAGGCACCCGTGCCGTATCCTTCTTCACTTCAATTCCGGCCCCCATACGGTTCAGTTCCTCTACAACGCCGAACCGGCCGTTGAAAACCGTCTCCCTCATACTGCTTTCCCCCTCCGCCTGCGCCATTGCCACAAGAAGAGGAGACTGCAGATCCGTGGGAAAGGCCGGGAAGCTTCCCGTTTCCACTCCTCCCGGCGCCAGGAGCGGACCGGCGCGCTTCACCCATAAACCCTCCCGTGTCCGTCTCAGCTTCGCTCCCATCCGTCCCGCCGTTTTCTCCAGCGCATCGTTTTCGCCTTCGGGAGCTCCCTTTAAAAATGTCTCTCCACCGGCCGCAAGACAGGCACACAGGTAGGTACCCGCCACAATCCGGTCCGCAGGGATCGTATAGGTACAGGGGTGCAGACCGTTCTTCCCGCGGATCAGAAGACACCCCGGCCCTTTCTGCTCGATGGAAGCCCCGCAATGAATGAGAAAATCACAGAGCCATCCGATCTCCGGCTCCTGTGCGCAGTTTTCCAGCCAGGTTACCCCGCTGGCCGATACTGCCGCCATAATCACATTTTCTGTTGCTCCCACGCTGGGATAATCCAGTTTCAGAGAAGTTCCGCGCAGCCCGCAGGAAACGGCGGTAAGTCCTGTTCCGTCATCCTGACAGTCAGCGCCCAGCCGGGAAAGAGCCTTCACATGCAGGTCGATCGGCCGGTCCCCGATCACGCAGCCGCCCGGATGGCTGAGGGATACCTCCCCGAGCCTGCCCAGGAGAGGGCCCATCAGCATGACGGAGGAACGCATCCGGGTCACATACTCCTTCGGCAGGCGGCTGTCCGCAAGCTCCGACGCATCGATCCGGATTTCCCTTCCTTTCCTGTCCACCCGGCATCCGATGCATGCAAGGATCCGGCACATGTATTCCACATCCGCTATGCGGGGACAGTTCCTGAGTACACACACTCCCGGTACCAGAAGGGCCGCTGCCATAATCGGCAGAGCCGCATTCTTGGAGCCCTGGATCGTCACTTCACCGTACAAAGACGCGTTTCCGCGGATATAAACAGACTTCAAATGTCCACCTTCCCGGTTTTTTTCAAGATAGAACTATTCTATCCTATGCCGGGACGGGACCGCAGGTGTCTGACAGCTGCAGCACGGTCCTGTCCCTCCGCCTCTGCCCGGAGCCATACGGCTTCCGCTGCCCCGCCCCGGAATCATACGGACTTAAGCCGGATTCCTCTTGCCACGCTCAGCACCAGGCCGATCTCAATGAGCAGGAACATGACCGATGAGCCTCCGTAGCTGATGAACGGAAGCGAAATTCCCGTATTGGGAATGGTGTTTGTCACAACCGCTATGTTCAGAATCACCTGAATGGCAATATGCCCCATCACTCCGACCACCAGAAGAGCGCCGAACAGGTCCGGGGCATTGTTGGCGATGACCATGAACCGCCAGCACAGAAGAACGAACAGAAGGATGACGGCGATTCCTCCAAACAGCCCCAGTTCTTCACAGATGATGGAAAAAATCATATCGTTCTGTGCTTCCGGCAGAAATCCCAGCTTCTGAATGGACTGGCCCAGACCTTTCCCGAAAATGCCTCCGGAACCGATTGCATACAGAGACTGCAGCGTCTGGAACCCCGTTCCTGTCGCATAATCCTCCGGATTCAACCATGCCAGAATCCGGTTTCCTCTGAATGACAGATCCGAACTGTCCATCTGAACAATCACAAAGACGAGAAGCGCCGCGCCCGCAATTCCCGCGGCTCCCATGAGAAGGAAGCGCTTATATTCCGGACTGGCCACAAACAGCATCAGGAAGGCGATTCCAAAAATAATGATTGCGGAACTCATGTTATCCGTGATCTGCCAGACCATGATGCAGATCGGCACCGGAACCATGAGTACCAGCAGAAATCCCCGGAAGGATCGTATCCCCTTTCCCATCTTGCAGATAAAGCTCGCGAGGAACAGAATCATGCACAGTTTGGCGATCTCGGCGGGCTGAACGGAAACGCCCAGGTTCAGCCACCGGGTTGCGCCATTCGCCGTGATTCCCAGCGGGGTCATGACCAGCGCAATCAACACGGCGGAAACCAGATACCCTGGAAGGGCGAAAATCTCCCAGAAATGATATGGGATACGTGACACCACCATCATCGCCACCAGCCCGAGGGCCGTCGCAGCGGCCTGATGCTTCAGATAATACGCCTCGTCATAATTCAGGCTTGCCGACATCGACGCCTCATAGGAGCTGGTGGAATAGACCATGATCAGTCCGAAGCCCAGCAGAAACAGGACGATAAACAGCAGGGTATAGTCAAAGAAATATTCCGCTTGTTTTTTCCTTCTTCGGGTCTCCACTCTTTTCACCCCTTCAGATTCTTCACATACTCCTTGAACATCCTTCCCCTTACCTCATAGTTGGGAAACATGCCCCAGCTCGCACAGGCCGGAGAAAGCAAAACCGCATCTCCCGGCTCTGCGCTCTTTGCACAGATGTCCATGCATTCCTCAAAGGAATCGGCAAAAACAAAATCCGTAAAGCCATGACGGGCCGCGCAGGCCGCGATCTTTTCCCGGGTCTGGCCGATCAGCACCAGTTTTTTCACCTTACCATCAAAGGCTTCAATCCACTCATCGTACTCACTCTCTTTATCGTATCCACCGCCGATCAGCACGGTGGGCCGGTTCATCGCACGGATTCCCCGGATGGCTGCGTCCGGGTTGGTTCCCTTGGAGTCGTTGTACCAGGCCACACCGTTCACCTCGGCGACAAACTCGATCCTGTGCTCCACCGCCTGAAAGTGTCTTACCGTATTCAGTATATTCTCCATGGGTACACCAAATGCAAGGGACATGGCGATTGCCGCCATCACATTTTCCACATTATGAACGCCCAGAAGCTGCATCTCGTGGATGTTCATCACGCGTTCTTTTTCCCCGTCCGCAATTCTGAAAATCTCCTCCCCTTCCAGATACAGCCCCTCCGGCGGCTGCTCCTTTGAGGAAAACCAGACCACATGAGCCGGGCAGCGCTCTCCGATGGCTCTCGTATACGGATCGCTGTAGTTCAGAACACAGGTGTCCTCCTTCGTCTGGTTTTTCGTAATGGATTCCTTGACCGCAGCATAGTTTTCCATCGTATGATGCCGGTTCAGATGATCCGGCGTGATATTCAGGATCGCGGATACCTGCGGATGAAAATCCACCGCCGTCTCCAGCTGGAAGGAGCTGATTTCCGCCACCGTCACGCTGTCGTCCCGGGTTTTGAGGACCTCCGCCGTGATGGGATCCCCGATGTTTCCCACAACGAATACAGAATCAAAATATTCCCGCATGATCTGTCCGGTCAGCGCGGTAGTCGTGGTCTTTCCGTTGGTTCCCGTAACCGCGATCAGCCTGCCCTTCAGAAATGCATATCCAAGCTCTACCTCGCCCCAGATGGGAATTCCCTGTTCACGGATCCGGTCGGCAAAGGGCGTGTCCACAGGAACGCCAGGGCTGAATACCGCGAGGGAAACCTCCTCAAGCTCTTTCTGCGGGAGCTCTCCCACAAGAACCTTCACTCCGGTTTTATCCAAAAGGTTCTTTCTCACCGCTTCCGGATCTGTTTTCTCATTTCCATCAAACAGCACCGGATATGCCTTTACGGCAAGCAGCAGCTCTGCCGCTGCAAGCCCGCTCTTTCCCGTACCTATAATCAGAATCTTTTTTCCTTCCACGTTCATACCTCTGTTCCTGCCGCCTGCGGCGGCATTTCTTTCTATTTTCTATTTTCCGTCCGTCTCTCTCATGGTCTCAGATCGCCACCAGAGCCGCCAGACACAGAATCGCCGTCAGGATGGAGAAAACCGCCACAATACGGGTTTCCGACCAGCCGCACAGTTCAAAATGATGATGCAGAGGAGCCATACGGAAAAACCGCCTTCCTCCCGTCAGTTTGAAATATCCCACCTGAAGAATGACCGAAACCACCTCCACCAGATAGACAAAACTGATGATGGGAATGAAAAGCTGCATCCGCATCATATAAGCCGAAGCCGCCACAAAGCCGCCCAGCGCAAGGGAACCCGTATCCCCCATGAACACGCTCGCGGGGTATACATTAAACAGAAGGAACCCTAAAAGCGCTCCCGCCACCGCGCAGGCCGCCGGTTCAATCCGGGAGCCGGTGCCGATGGAAGCCGCCGCAAGGAAGGTTGCCATCATCACCGTAACGCTCGCCGCAAGCCCATCCAGACCGTCGGTGAAATTGGCCCCGTTTACCGTTCCCAGAATGATGAAAAAAGCGAGCGGAATGTTCATCCATCCCAGATCCAGCACCAGGTCCGGGAAAAAGGGAATCCTCGCTGCCAGGCCAATCTCCGCCACCTTCACGAGGTAATAAACAAACAGTCCTGTCACCACCAGCTGCGCGGAAAACTTCTGCAGCGGCGTAAGTCCCATGGACCGCCTGAATACCACCTTCAGCAGGTCGTCCAGAAATCCGATCAGTCCGAATCCCAGCGTCAGGAGCAGCACGGGCATGATCTGGGGATAGTCCTTCACATAAAACAGAGATGCCGCCACCACTGCGGACAGGATCAGAATCCCTCCCATGGTAGGCGTGCCGTTTTTTTTCAAATGGCTTCTGGGCCCTTCCCCTCTGATGGTCTGCCCAGCCTTGAGTCTCTTTAGAAAAGGGATGATCACCGGCCCCAGCGATACGCTTACGAAGAAGGATATCAGGACCGGCAGGTAAATGGATAGACTCATCTGACCTTTCCTTTCACTGCTCTGCACGCTGTACATTATAATCCAGGTTTTCCAAATAAGGAAGGATATTTTCAAAGAGCTGGCGCACCACCGGAGCAGCCACCTGCCCGCCGTAATAGGTTCCCTGTGGGTTGGTTATGATCGCCATGGCGAGAACCTTCGGATCGTCTGCCGGAGCGAAGCCCATAAAGGAAGCGATGTAGCGGCCCGTTCCTCTGGGAAGGGTCTGGCTGGTCGCGGTTTTGCCGCCCACCCGGTAGCCCTCCACATAGCCGTTGTGTCCGCCGCCGTTTTCCACCACCTGTTCCAGCATATACCGCAGCATTTCCACCGTATCCTCAGATACCACGCCTTCCTCCACCGGATATTCAAACCGGTTGGTCACGTTCCCCTGCGCGTCTACGGTCTTCACTCCGAAATGGGGTGTGACGGCATTGCCTCCGTTAATGAGGGAAGAAATTGTCGCAGCAAGACGAATTGGCGTCACCTGAAAAGACTGGCCGAAGGAAATGGTGGCAAGCTCCACCGCTCCGATGTCCTCCACTTTGTGCATAATGGTTCCCGCCTCGCCGGGCAGATCCACTCCTGTTTTTTCCAGCAGGTTGAACTGTTCAAAATAGCGGTAGTAGTTTTCTGCGCCAAGCCTCAATCCTACCGTGACGAATACCGGATTGCAGGAATTCATGGTCGCCTCCACAAAGGTCTGCGTACCATGGCCTGTCGTCTTGTGGCAGCGGATCCTCCGGTCCTCCACCATCACGTATCCCGGACAGTTGAAGGTGTCCTCCATGGTCACCACGCCTTCCTCCAGCGCGGCTGCCGCAGTGATGGTTTTGAAAACGGAACCCGGTTCGTAGGTATCGCTGATGCAGGGATTTCGCCACATCTGATTCAGGAGATCCTGCTTTTCTTCCTCCGAAAGTCCGGCAGTTTCCGTTCCCTCAGGCAGGGTAAACGGATCGTTCAGATTAAATTCCGGCACATTCACCATTGCCAGAATCTCTCCATTATCCGGCTTCATCACCAGAATGGAAACGCTCTCCGCCTCTTTGGCAGCCATCACCTGCTCCGCGAGCTGGGCGGCATACTGCTGGATGTTGAGATCCATACTGATATACAGATCGTCGCCATCCACCGGCTCCAGACGGGACTCGCCCTCTTCATCCACTTCAATTCCTCTGGCGTCCGTCACCGTCAGGATGGTGCCCGGCTCACCCTCCAGATATTCCTCATATTTCACCTCCAGGCCGACAATGCCCTGATTGTCTGCTCCAGTAAAGCCCAGCACTCTGGACGCCAGGCTGTCAAAGGGATAATAACGCTTATAATCCTCATCCACCTTCACGCCGTCCAGCTGATAGGCGCGGATCGCATCCCCGGTTTCCTTATCCACATTGCTCCTGATCCGTTCTATGGAGGAATATTTCTCCACACGCTCCCTGACATACGCTTCCTCCAGCTCAAGCTCCTTTGACAGAACTTCTACCACCGCTTCCGGATCCGTGATCTGATTGTGTATGACGGAAACCGTACATACCGTCCGGTTATCCGCCAGCACATTTCCGGCCGCATCCAGAATTCTGCCCCGTTTTGCCTTAATGCTTCTTTCCCTTTGATGCAGCTCATCCGCTGCTTCCGAGTAATATGCGGAACTGTACACCATCAGATATACCAGCCTTCCGGCCAGTCCGAGAAAGGCTGCAAAACAGATCATAAAAGCCGCAAACGTCTTCTTCCTGTGGAAAGTTTTATGCTTCTCCTCCATTGGAAAACCTCATAAAGCGGTATTACTATAATTTATTACCGGATTTATGAGGTTATTCGCTTTTGTCTTCTCTTTCACCGGCAGTCCGGCCGGCAAATTCCATGCTGTCAAATGCTGCGGAACACGTCAGAAGGGGGAGTCCCCCTCATCCGTCTCACCCAGAGGGAGATTCGATTCCGGAAGATTCAGTTCCACATTTCCAATCACTTCTCCGGTATCCGGATCCACCTTCGTGCCATCAGGAAGCACGCCCTCTCCGGTATCCGGGTCAATCGTGATATCGTCCATGGTATAGCCGCCGTTGTCCACCGGTTCCTCTGACGTTCCGGTTCCATCCGCGCCGCCGCTGTCCGCGCCGCTCTCTCCTGCGGCACCCGTTTCCGTGCCGTCCGTGCCCGTCGGATCTGTGTCTGTCGTTTCTCCGGAACCTTCCGCATCATTTCCGCTCACGTCGTTGCCACTCACATCGTTTCCGCTCACCAGCGCCTGCTTATAAGCAATCTGTGCTTCCTCAAGCTCCTGCTGTTCTTCCTCGCTCAGCTCTTCGGTCATGAAAATATCCAGATAAGGAAGTACTTCGGTCAGAATGCTTCTTACAATTCTCGTAGCAAATTTCGCGTCGTCCTGGTTTTCCGCGTTCGGCCGGTCCACCACCACATAGATTGCAATTTCCGGATCGTCCGCCGGCGCATATCCCATAAAGGAAACCACGTATTCATTGTTGCCTCTGGGCTGGGTTTCCGCGGTCCCCGTTTTTCCGCCGATCAGATAGCCGGCAGGCCTTGCCGTATGTCCCGTTCCGTTTTCTCCGATCACCACCTGCAGGCAGTAATCCCGGATCTTTTCGGAAGTTTCCTCGGAAACCACCTGTTTCAAAAGCCTCGGCTCAATGTTTCTCACCACAGAACCGTCTGAGGACGTGATCTGACTCACCATATGGGGTTCATAATAATAGCCGCCGTTAATCAGTGCGCAGAAGCCCGTAATCATCTGGATCATCGTCACATTGAAGCCTTGTCCGAAGGTGGTTGTCGCAAGCTCCGTGGGGCCCATGGTATCCTCCGTGAACACCAGAGAAGCTGTCCTTGCCTCCCCTGCCAGATCGATATTGGTTTTCAGTCCAAAATTGAAATCCTCCAGATATTTCAGAAGGGTGGTTTCACCGATGGTCTGTCCCATCTTCATCAATGCCACGTTACAGGAACGTTCGATGGCCTGGGAAATCGTCAGCACACCGTCGCCATATACATTATGACATTTGATGGGTTTCTCCCCGGCCACCACCGTCAGGCTTCCGGTACATTCATAGGTTTCGTTTCCGCTCAGCGCTCCGCTCTCCAGCCCTGCCGCCGCCGTGAAGGGCTTTATGGTAGAGCCTGGCTCATAGGTATTGGAAATGCAGTAATTTCTCCAGAGATAATTCAGCTGGCGGTAAAGGGTATCGTCATCCATCTCTGAAAGCGAAGCCTCATTGATAACCTCCTCCAGTACCGTACCGTCCGCATCCACCATATTCTGACCGATCAGCGCATCCGTATTTCTCGGATCATTCAGGTCAAAATTGGGATAGCTCGCCATGGCCAGGACTTCGCCGCTGTCCACATCCATGATGACGCAGCCCATATTCCGCGCTCCGTTTCCTTCCCGGACCGCGTCCTTATAGGTATCATTGAATTCCTGAAGCTTGTCTTCCACGATGCTCTGGATGTTCACATCCAGCGTACTCACCAGATTATAGCCGTCAACAGCGGCCTTCGTCGTCCGCTCCAGATTGGAATCATCGTTCATATAGCCGTATTCCCGGCCGTTGGTACCGCTCAGTTCATCGTTATAGTATTCCTCCAGCCCGTAGCTTCCCACGTTATCGCTGCTGGTAAAACCGATCACATCGCTGGCCAGGGTACCCAGCGGGTAGTTTCTCTTATACTCCTCCTCAAACCAAACGCCCTGGATATATCTTCCCGTTTCCTCATCGGCCTCCAGCTCCTGAAAGGGAGCGATCTCGTCATAGGTGAGCTGCTTTGCCAGCACATAGTACTGAGAATCCGGGTTCGCCTCATTATAGCTTCTGATCTCGCTCTCGTCCACGCCAAAGCACTGAACCAGAGCGGAAATGGTGGCATCCACATATTCCTCTTTTTCATTCATCAGCTTGCAGTCGAGGACCAGATTATATACCTTCTCGCTCACCGCCAGTTTCGTTCCCTTGCGGTCCGTGATTTCCCCCCGCTTATAGGGAATGGTCCGGCTGGAGTACTGCTGCTGGGACAAAACCTGCTTTTCGTACTGTTCCCCGTTGTCTCTGTTGATCAGGATCAGGCGGGCGCCTAATCCGGTAAAAGCCAGCAGCACGCAAAGATACAGTACCACCAGCTTTTTCTGCATTTTCGTTGTAAATCTGTTGTTACGCTTATCTTTTCTTTCTCTGTCCAAAATGCTCCTCCGAACCGGGTTATTCGTCGATGTCCGTGACCTGTCTTACATAATCGTTCCCCTCGTCCGGTACGGTCACAATCTGATCCTCATCCGGATACACCATGCCAAGTTCCGTGATGGCGATTCTGCGGATCTCATCCAGATCCACGGAGCTTTCAATTCTGCTGTACTCCTCATCATTCGCCGTCTTCATGCTGTTTAACGTGCTCTCCATCGTCGCAATGCGTTTTACGCTCGCCGTGATTTCCGACTGCAGGCGGATGTAGCCGATCAGGATAAAACCTGCCACCAGCAGAGACGCAGTCAGGAACAGGACATAGCCAAAATTCATATAAATCGCTCTGTCCCGGTTCTTCTTCACCGCATGATTCAGCTCCCTCGGGCTGCGGGGCTTCTGAAGCTCCGTTACCACATCAAGCTGCCTTGCCGTATTTCCGTCGGTCATCCTGCCATAGGCACTGCGCCCTCCGGTTCTTTCATATTCTCTTCTTCCGGTTCTTCCATATCCGCTTCTCTGTGCTCTTTGTGCGTTTTGTGCCATGGCTATTCTCCCTGCTTTTCAAAAATTCTCAGCTTCGCGCTCTTTGAACGCGGGTTTTCCTCCATTTCCTTTTCCGTGGGAAGGATGGGCTTTCTGGTGACCACCCTGCCCACAGGCTTTTTCCCGCATACACAGACCGGGAAATCCGGCGGACAGGTGCAGGGATTTTCATTCCTGCGGAACGCCGTCTTCACGATCCGGTCCTCCAGGGAATGGAAGGTGATGATGCAGATCCTTCCCCCCGGGTTCAAAAGCCCGATCAGACCATCTATGGAATTCTTCAAAACCTCCAGTTCCCGGTTGCATTCAATGCGCAGTGCCTGAAACGTCCGTTTTGAAGGATGTCCGCCCTTCTTCTGTATTTTTGCCGGTATCGCCGCGCTGATCAGTTCATTCAGCTGGCCCGTCGTCTCAATGGGTTCCTTCTGCCTCGCCTGCACGATATGCTTGGCGATGTTCTTTGCGAACTGCTCCTCGCCATAATCCCGGATAACCTGATAAAGCGCACTTTCCGGATAGTCGTTCACGATGTCTCTGGCCGTGAGCGTCTGCCGCTTGTCCATCCGCATGTCAAGAGGCGCATCATAGCGGTAGGAAAAGCCCCTTTCCGCATTGTCCAGCTGCCAGGAAGATACTCCCAGATCCAGAACGATGCCATCCACGCCATTAACCCCATACGTTCTCACAGCCTCCGCCGCATTGCAGTAGTTATCCCGAATGAGCGTAAAACGCTTTCCCTCTTCTCCGAATTCGGAAAGTCGTTTTCCGGTCGCGGCCAGAGCCTCCTCATCCTGATCGATTCCAATCAGGCAGCCGCCCTTTAAGCGCTTCAGGATCTCACTGCTGTGGCCTCCTCCGCCCAGCGTGCCATCCAGATAGATTCCATCCGGCTTTACCTTCAGTCCTTCAATTGTCTCCTCCAGCAGTACCGATCTGTGCCTGAATTCCATCCCGGCCGCATCCTTTCCGCATCAGATTCCCAGCCCAAGCTCGGACATACGCTCCGCGATATCCTCCATGGCTTCCTCTTCATCCTCCTGCAGGGCTTCCCACTTCTGACGGCTCCAGATCTCAATGCGGCTGGCTACGCCAACCATGACCACATCCTTCTGAAGTCCGGCAAATTCCCGGAGATTGCCGGGAATCAGGATTCTTCCCTGCTTGTCCACCTCCACCTGGGCAGCTCCCGCCAGAAAGAATCTGGCGAACTGACGGTTGTCCTTCCTGCTTAGCGGAAGGGCCTTCAGCTTCTCCTCAAAGGCGTTCCATTCCTGATTGTCATAAACGAACAGGCAGCCATCCAATCCCTTCGTAATCACAAATTCTTCTCCGAGACTCTCTCTGAATTTGGAGGGTATGATCAGCCTGCCTTTCGCATCGATTGTATGATTGTACTCACCCATAAACATGACAATCACCGCCCTGAAAAAGCAGCAAAATGGAAAACGATCCACCAAAGCCGCCACCTGCGGGAAATATCTCCCACTTTGAACCACTTCGAACCACTTTCCGCCACTTTTATATTGATTTTAGTATAAGTCAGTACATTTTGCAAGTAAAAACAGAGGATTGGCCAAAAAAAGAAAGCCTTTCCCATACACCGGTATGGAAAAAAGCTTTCTTCTTCAGGTATTTCTTTCTGTAGTTTTGACTGTCTGTTATCCGTTATACGTTAAACCGGAAGAGGATCGTATCCCCGTCCTGAACCACATAGTCCTTTCCTTCCATGCGGACAAGGCCTTTTTCTCTCGCGGCGGCAAGGGAGCCCTGCTCCAGCAGGTCCTTATAGTTTACCACCTCTGCCTTGATGAAGCCGCGTTCAAAATCGCTGTGGATCTTACCGGCCGCCTGGGGCGCTTTGGTTCCGATTTTGATAGTCCAGGCCCTCGTTTCATCCTCTCCGGAGGTCAAAAAGCTGATCAGTCCCAGCAGATGGTAGCTGGCCTTCACCAGCTTGTCAAGGCCCGACTCCTTCAGGCCAAGATCCTCCAGGAACATGGCCTTCTCATCGTCGTCCAGCTCGGAAATCTCCTCCTCGATCTGGGCGCAGATGACGAATACCTCGCTGCCGTTCTCCGCAGCGTATTTCCTGACGGCCTGCACGCCCGGATTGGAAGCGCCGTCGTCGGCCAGGTCATCCTCTCCCACATTCGCCGCATAGATCACCGGCTTCGCGGTCAGCAGATTCAGGGAGGAGAAAATGGCTTCCTCATCCTCATCCGCAGGCTCGAATCTCGCCGCCAGCGCGCCGGTCTCCAGAAGCTCCTTCACGCGCTGCAGAAGATCCGCCTCCTTCGCCAGCGTCTTATCCATTCTGGCCTGCTTGCCTACCTTGGCGATCCTTCTTTCCAGAATCTCAATATCGGAGAAAATCAGCTCCAGATTGATCGTCTCGATATCCCGGAGCGGATCGATGCTTCCGTCCACATGCACCACGTTGGGGTCTTCAAAGCAGCGCACCACATGAACGATGGCGTCCACCTCACGGATGTTGCTCAAAAACTGATTGCCGAGTCCCTCTCCCTTGGATGCGCCCTTGACCAGACCGGCGATATCCACGAACTCGATCACCGCGGGCGTCACCTTTTTGGAGTGATACATATCTCCGAGAAGCTTCAGCCGCTCGTCCGGAACGGACACGATTCCCACATTGGGATCGATGGTGCAGAACGGATAATTCGCAGATTCCGCTCCCGCTTTGGTCAGTGAATTGAATAATGTGCTCTTGCCCACGTTCGGCAGGCCGACGATACCTAATTTCATAGTCTGTTCTGTCTCCTTTATCTGTCAGTGTTTCCTGGCGTTCAGTATTTTCTCCTGTCCTTCAGTTCCCCGTAGAGCTGGCAGTAATTCTCATATCTGCTCCTGCTGATCTCTCCTTGCAGCAGGGCTTCCTTCACGCCGCAGTCCGGCTCATTGATGTGGGCGCAGCCCGTGAAACGGCACTGCGGCTCCCATTTCCGGAATTCCGGGAAATAATCTCCCAGCTCTTCTTTTTCCATATCAAAAAGCTCGATGGAGCTGAAACCCGGTGTATCCACAATCCAGGTTCCCCGGCGGATGCGGATCAGCTCCGAATGTCTGGTGGTATGTCTCCCTCTCTCGATTCTGCTGATCTCTCCCGTCTGCATGGATACGCCATCCTGCAGCTCGTTGATGAGGGAGGATTTTCCAACACCGCTGGGGCCTGCCACCGTCGTGGTTCTGCCCTCCAGAAGTGCCTGAAGTTCCGGCATGCCCTCCCCTGTCACTGCGCTGGTAAAGACCACCGGGTAGCCGGAAGTCCGGTAGCTGTCGAAAAGGACGGCGCAGGTCTTCTCATCCGCCAGATCCTTTTTATTAAAGCAGATGCAGCAGGCAATCCCCTGCTGCTCCATGGTCACGAGGAAACGGTCCATCAGATTCAGATTCGGCTGGGGACTAACCGCCGCCATGATAATAAGCGCCTGATCCACATTGGCCACCGCAGGGCGGATGAGTGCGCTGCTGCGCGGCAGAATCCGGCTCACATTGCCTTCCTTCTCTTCCTCGCTCGTGATGTCAAATTCCACATAATCGCCGGGAAGGGGCTTTTTCCCATCCTTCCGGAAAATCCCCTTCGCCCGGCATTCGTACAGGCCGTTCACAGGCCCACGGTCCGCCATCCGTAACGTCCCGTCCGCTTCCGAAGGATCGGGCGCCACATAATAAAACCCTGCAATTCCTCTGATTATTCTTCCTCTCATGTTCCAGAATCGTTCCTGATAAATGTGACTGCTCTGTTGATGGTTCTCTGCTCCGAGGTTCCCGGCACGGTGGTCACCTCCCCCGTCGTGGGATCAGTCACCGTCGTCGCGTCCGTGGTAACGGTGTAAATCAGAGTCAGGGTGCCGGTGGGCTCGCTGATGTTCAGGAGGTTTACCGGCAGAGGGAAGGACGTGGTCGCCGTACGGTAGATCTCCGTTCCGCTGGCCGTGGTAAGCACGATCACGCACTGGGTTCCTTCCACATACGCAGGATCCTCAACGGCGGGACTTTCAATATTTTCCACATACATATAAGTGGCTGCAGGGCCGGTGCTCACATAAATGTCAATCGAAGTTCCGGGATCCACCTCTGTCCCGATGGAATAACTCAGGCTGATTACCCTGCCCACCATCGTCTCGTCATCGTCGCTGACCTCCTCCACGTTGCGCACGGTCAGTCCCGCCGCTTCCAGCGTGGCCTTTGCCTCATCCGGAAGCATGCCGAGCACATCCGGAACCGCAACCTTGCTCTCCTGAGGTCCCTGGCTGATGGTGATGGTCACCGTACTTCCCCGTTCCGCCCTCGTTCCGCCTTCCGGACTCTGGCTCATGACATTTCCTTCCGCAACGGTATCCGAATATCCTTCGTTACGCTCCGTCTGGAAGCCATCCGCCTCCAGTTCGGATACCGCTTCGGCCAGACTCTTGTCATACACATCCGGGACCGTAACGCCCCCTTCTGTTCCACTGACGGTAAGCGTAACCGCATCCCCCTGGGAAAGGCGGGTTCCTGTTTCCACACTGGCGCTGATCACAACGCCTTCCTCCACATCGCCGTTTTCCTCATAGACGACGGAAATATTCAGATCCAGGCCCAGGTCCTCAAGGGCTTTTGTGGCATCCTCCTCCGTCATTCCGGCAACCGCAATCATCTGTGTGCCGCCTTCCTGACTGGAGGAAGGGAAGCGGAAAATGCCGATGGCACGTCCCACCAGAAAAATGATGATACATCCGATGAGGACAGCGCCCGCCACCGCAAGAATCGTGGTGAAGCGTTCCATTCTGGATTCGTACTCTTCCTCTTCTTCCTCATCCAGTATCTCATTTTCAAAATCCGTCCTTTTTTTCTTTCCTCCTTTTGCCGGCTGCTCCGGAGGCTTTGCGGAATTCTTCTTCAGGCGGATTTCTTCCGTATGGGAGCTTTTCTTATACTGTTTTTTGATCTGGTTCATATCGTCCCGGCTGACCTTGCGGGTGGCCGCGTTTGACTCCGTGTCGATGACCTTTACAAAATCCTCGTCGGGCGTAACCAGTGACTTCTTCAGATCCTCAATCAGTGCGCCCACGCTCTGGTAGCGTCTGTCAGGGCTTTTCTGCGTGCTCTTTAACACGATCTGCTCCACGCTCACCGGTATCTCCGGGACAAAATCCCGGGGAGAGGGCATGGGTTCCTGGATCTGCTTGATGGCGATGGCTACTGTGGTATCCCCGTTAAAGGGCACGCGTCCGGTGAGCATTTCAAACAGCGTAATGCCCATGGAATAAATATCGCTTCTCTCATCGCTGTAACCGCCTCTGGCCTGTTCGGGCGAGGTATAATGAACGCTTCCCATCACATTGGAGGTGATGGTATTGCTGGTCGCTGCCTTTGCGATGCCAAAATCCGTTACCTTGACTTTTCCTTCTTTTGAAATAATGATGTTCTGAGGCTTGATGTCCCGATGTATGATATGATTGTTATGCGCCGCCTCAAGGCCCATGCATGCCTGGATGGCGATGCTGACCGCTTCTTTTACGGAAAGACGTGCTTTTTTCTCAATGTATTTTTTCAGGGTGATTCCTTCTACCAGTTCCATCACGATATAATGGACGCCGTTTTCCTCTCCCACATCATACACATTCACGATGTTGGGGTGCATCAGGCTTGCTGCGGCCTGCGCTTCCACCCTGAACTTGGATACGAAGTTCGTATTTTCGCTGAATTCCTGCTTCAGCACCTTAACCGCGACAAAGCGGTTCAGCTTATGGTCTTTTGCCTTGTAGACATCCGACATCCCTCCGGTGCCTATTTTTTCCAGGATCTCGTATCTGTCTCCCAGCATCATTCCAATTTTAATCATTCCATTCCTCCAGCAAAAGTTCCTGCCATTTATGTGAACGGGTCAATCACGATGACCGCGATATTATCCCTGCCGCCATTGTCGTTTGCCGCCTTTACCAGCTTTTCGGCCGCGCTGCGGACATCCTTCTTTTTGTCAATGATCCTTCTGATCTGTTCATCCTCCAGCATGTCGGTAAGTCCGTCGGAGCACAGGAGCACCCTGTCTCCGGGATGAAGCATCTTTCTGAAACAGTCCACCTGCAGCTCCTGCTCCAGGCCGACGGCACGTGTGATAATGTTCTTATTTGGATGAACCCGGGCTTCTTCCTTATTGATTCCTCCATATTTTACCATTTCCTGGACGAGGGAATGATCCTCCGTCACCTGCTCGATCGAATCCTCATGGATCACATACAGCCTGCTGTCTCCCACATTTGCGGCAATCAGTTCGCCTTTTTCCAGGCAGGCTGCAACCACGGTGGTACCCATTCCGGAGAAGCGTTCATCTTCTCCCGCCCGGTGTGCGATCACCTCGTTTGCACGGCGGATCGCGCGGGTGAGAATCTCCCTCGCATCTTTATCCGGGCAAATCTCAACCTCCTTCAGAATCGTTTCCACCGCACAGCTGGAAGCATATCCTCCGGCCTTATGTCCGCCCATCCCGTCCGCGACGAGAAAAATATTCGGCAGATTTCCGACCGGCTCCAGGGAAGCGTACAGATGATCCTGATTCATTTGTCTCTTTTTCCCGATATCCGTTAAGGAAAACGCTTTCACTCCGTTAAACCGCACCTTTCTTCAGCGATATGACGGCGGCGCAGCTGACCGCAGGCCCCGTCGATATCCCTGCCCATTTCCCTTCTTATAGTAACATTTATTCCATTTTTTTCAAGCTTAATTTTGAATGCTTCAATCTGAGAACGCGCTGACTGCCTGTAAGTCCGCTCCCTGATGGGGTTGACGGGAATCAGATTGATATGGGCAGAAAGCGGTTTCGCAAGGGCCGTCAGCCGTTCCGCGTCTTCCATGGCATCATTCACGCCGCCCACCAGAGCGTACTCGAAGGTCATCCTTCTTCCGGTCTGTTCAAAATAGTATGCGCATGCCTCCATCAGCTCATCCAGCCGCCATTTCAGCGCCACAGGCATCAGCTCCCGTCGCTTTTCATCCGTGGCCGCATGAAGGGACAGAGCCAGGGTGATGGCCAGATGTTCCTCCGCGAGGCGCCGCATCTGGGGCACCAGTCCGCAGGTGGAGACGGTCACGTTCCTCTGGCTGATGTGCAGGCCGTTTTCATCGGTGAGAAGCCGGATAAAGCGGAGCAGATTCTCATAATTGTCCAGCGGCTCTCCGGTTCCCATCACCACCACGTTGGAAACACGCTCTCCGGTGACGCGGGTGATGGCATATATCTGATCCAGCATCTCTGAAGGGAGAAGGTTTCTCTCCCAGCCGTCCAGCGTGGAGGCGCAGAAGCGGCAGCCCATTTTGCAGCCCACCTGGGAGGAAATGCAGACGGAGTTGCCGTGCTTATACTTCATCCAGACGCTCTCCACCAGATTGCCGTCCGGAAGGGCGAAGAGAAATTTTCTGGTTCCGTCGATTCCGGACTGCTGCATGTCAACCAGCTTCAGGGAAGTCAGCGGATATTTTTCCACCAGCTTTTCCCGAAAGGCGGCGGAAAGGTTGGTCATCTGCCCGTAATCCTCCGCCAGCTTTCTGTGCATCCAGTCATAGAGCTGGGCAGCCCGGAAGGGCTTCTCCCCTTCTTCGGCAACCATGGTTTTCAGTTCTTCCAATGTCATGGATTTGATATCCATCCGGTCATTCCTTCCTGTTGTGAATCTCTTCCTGTTTTCTCCGAAAGCATGCGATGAAAAAGCCGTCCGTTCCGTTCTCCCCAGGCAGAAAACGGACGCAGCCCTCCGGCTCCCCTTCCCTGCAGGAAGCGGGAAGCGATGCAGCCGGCTCCTTTGGAACAAAGGGAAACTGCTGGTGAAACCAGGCCGCCATGTTTTCGTTTTCCTCCCGGTTAAGGGTACACGTGCTGTAAAGAAGCAGGCCGCCGGGCTTCACATATTTCCATACGGTACCGAGAATCTCTCTCTGCAGAGCGGCCACCCCGGAAAGGCTTTCCGGGCTTACCCGGTAACGGATGTCCGCCTTTCTGCCCATCACGCCAAGACCGGAGCAGGGCAGGTCTGCAAGCACCACGTCCGCCCGTTCCAGGATGGTTTCATCCAGCTCTCTCGCATCCCACACCTGGGCATGAAGATTGGAAAGACGCAGCCTTGCGGCATTGTCCCTTATGTAGGAGATCTTCCCTTCCGTCAGGTCGCGGGCAAGAACCGTTCCCGTTCCCTCCAGAAGCGCCGCCGCCTGACAGGCCTTGCCGCCGGGCGCGGCGCAGACGTCCAGAACGAACAGATCCTCTGCCGCTTCAGCCGGACCGGCCCCGGCTTCCTGCCTTCGAAGCCGGACCAGCTCGCGGATCCCCGCGCATTCCACCGCCATCATGCTGGCCGCGTCCTGCACGGCGAAGGCGCCTTCCGCAAAGCCCGGCAGGGAGGCTACGCCCTCCGCGCCCTCCAGCATATAGACCAGCCTTTTCTCAGACGGCTCTTCTCCGAAAAGGGGATGGGAAACCGGCATGCAGCCCTGCTCCCGAAATGCCTGCAGAAGGCTCTCCCGCTCTTTCTCCGAAAGCCGCTCCGACAGCCGGATGGTCAGGGGGCGTTTTTCCAGAAGGGCCTCCAGCATGGATTCCGTCTTTTCCATCCCATACTCTTCCATCCAGCTGCGCACAATCCATTCCGGCATGGAATAGCGGACGGAAAGGAAACGGACCGGCTCCTTTTCCCGATCCGGCCAGGCAAGGGCATTTTTCTGAGAACAGAGCTTCCTGAGCACGCCGTTCACAAAGCCGGAAAGCTGAGCGAAGCGGCGCTTTTGGGCAAGCTTCACCGCTTCGTTGCAGGCAGCGGAATCCGGCACGCCGTCCATGAACAGGATCTGATAAGCCCCCATGCGCAGAACACAGCGGATCAGAGGCTTCATCTTCCGCACGGGAAGGCTGGAAAACTGCTCCAGTATATAGTCCAGCTGAAGCTGACGCTCTGTCACGCCGTCCACAAGGCGTTTTAAGAAAGCCTTATCCCGGCCGTTCAGATAATCATATTTGTCCAATGTGTTTTTTAAGAGGGTATTTTCATACTCCGTTCCCCGCTCCGCTTCCAGGAGCAGATCCAGGGCCAGCGCCCTCATATCCATCGTCTTTGGGCTTCCGTTCCGTGCATCCATCTCTGATCCGCCTTTCCTCTGTCGTTTTCCCAGCTTTGCCGCCGCAAAGGGCAGCCCGGCCGGACGTTTTTCCCGAATCAGTCGTCCCGCCTTCTTCCGCCTGCCAGCAGCCACAGCCGCAGCAGCTGAAGTACGCTGGAGGCTGCCGCAGCCACATAGGTGAGCGCCGCCGCGCTGAGCACCTTTCTCACCAGCCCCGTCTCCTGCTCACTGAGGATATGGAAGCTTCCCAGCATCCGAAGCGCCCGTCCGGAGGCATTGTATTCCACCGGCAGGGTCACGATCTGAAACAGCACCGAGATCGCAAACACCCACACGCCGATCATGGCAAGGGTGCTGTTCAGGCCCAGAATCAGGCCCAGAATCACCAGCGGAATGCCCAGCCTGCAGCCCAGGTTGGCCGCTGGTACCAGAGCGGTGCGGACGCGCAGGGGCGCGTAGCCCTCCTTATCCTGCACCGCATGTCCGCACTCGTGGGCAGCCACGCCGATGGCAGCCACGCTTGTCGATGCGAAGGTGGCATCCGACAGGCGCAGCACCTTGGCGGACGGATCGTAATGATCCGTCAGATTTCCCCGCACATGCTCAATGCGCACATTGGTCAGCCCGTTATAATCCAGAATTCTTCTGGCGGCCTCCGCGCCGGTCATTCCCGTCATGCTGCGCACCCGGGAATATTTGGAATAGGTGCTGTTCACCCGGCTGCTCGCCCAGATCGACAGAATCGCGCCGATGATGACCAGTATATAGGTGGGGTCAAAATAGTAACCGTATCCGTATCCTAACATCCTAACAGTTCTCCTTTTTCCATCCTGCAGCCAAGCAGAAAGTCCTTCACCTTCATCCGTTTCTTGCCTTCCAGCTGAAGCTGCGTCACTTTCAGAATACCCTTTCCGGTATTCACATATACGGCATCCTTCTCCACCCGCTCAATGCTTCCGGGCTGTCCGTCCGTCTCTTCCAAAAGAGGAGCGGCCTCCCAGATTTTCAATGTTTTTCCCTTATAAGAAGTATAGGCGCTGGGCCAAGGATACAGCCCCCGGATCAGCCGGTCGATTTCCGCCGCAGAACGGGAAAAATCGATCCGTCCCATGGCCTTGTCGATCATGGAAACATAGCTGCTTTCCGCCTCGTTCTGGGGAATGGCCTTCAGCTCTCCCCGCTCCAGAAGCCCAAGCGCTTCCACGATCGCTTCCCCTCCCGCCATTTCCAGCTTGTCCGACAGGCTTTCCGCCGTGTCGGAAGGCAGGATGGGAACCTCTTTTTTCAAAAGCATATCTCCCGTATCGATTCCGGCGTCCATCTGCATGATGGTCACGCCCGTCTTTTCTTCCCCGTTGATGATGCACCACTGAATGGGCGCGGATCCCCGGTATGCGGGAAGCAGGGAAGCGTGAACGTTGATGCAGCCATATTTCGGCATATCCAGAATCTCCTGGGAGAGGATCTGTCCGAAGGCGGCCACCACGAAAACCTCCGCGTCAAATTCCTTCAGCTTTTCCACCGCCTCCGGCTTCCGGATACGGACCGGCTGAAACACCTCAATGCCCTTCTGAAGCGCATATTCCTTCACCGGAGACATCTGCAGCGCCTTGCTTCTGCCTTTGGGCTTATCCGGCTGGGTCACCACGGCGGAAATCTCATGTCCCGCTTCATACAGCGACTTCAGCACACCCGCCGCAAGCTTTGGCGTTCCCATAAAAACGATTTTCACATTTACCACCTCCATAACTCTGGAAGAATGGCCCGAAGGGCCATTCTTCGGCATGAAACTTAGAAACTCTTAGGCGGCGTCTTCTGACGCCTTAGAGTTTCTTTTCATGCTTCCTCCTCGACATCTGCCAGCTCGCCCTCCACCTTTTCCACATACAGATGGCCGTCCAGGTGATCGATTTCATGGCAGAAGGCCCTGGCGAGAAGCTCTGTTCCCTCCAGTTCAATGGGGTTCATGTCCCGGTCATAGGCCTTGACCTTTACATAATTGGGTCTGGTTACAACGCCGCTCTTTCCGGGAACGGAGAGGCATCCCTCGCCGCCGGTCTGCTCTCCGCTGGTTTCCATGATGCGGGGATTGATGAGCACGATGGGGTCTTCTCCGGTCACATCAATGACCACGATGCGCTTGAGCACGCCCACCTGGGGAGCAGCAAGTCCCACGCCGTTGGCCTCATACATGGTCTCAAACATATCGTCGATGAGTTCTTGTGTGCGGGGCGTCATCTCCTTTACTTCCTTGCAGACCTTCTCCAGAATGGGATCTCCGATTGTTCTGATATTTCTGATTGCCATGGCTTATTCCTCCGTTGCATTTTTATCTGTATCTCTAAAACGGGTTCATCGGGTCAAAATCGAACTGTACCGTCTTCCCTCTCCCGTCTCTGTCTTCCTGTTCCTTCAGCTTTTTTTCCATCCGGTCCTTGATCCGGATGAGCAGATCGTAATCCGGGCTTTTGATGTAGATCACGAAGCGGAACACGTCGTTGATCTTCCCGATAGAGGCAGGCGCCGGACCGATGAGAAAGCTTCCCTCCGGGAGGTCACCCGCCAGCAGGGAAAGCCGCTTCGCCAGCGCCGCTCCTGCCGCTTCCTCCGACGCGCCGATCTGGACGGCCAGAATGTGAGCGGCGGGGGGATAGGCCAACAGCCTGCGGTACATGATCTCTTCCTCATAAAAGCCCTCATAGTCCTGGGCCGCCGCATGGACGATGCTGTAATGCTCCGGCTGGTAGGTCTGAATCACCACCTCGCCGGGCCTGCTGCCACGGCCCGCCCGGCCTGCCGCCTGGGTCAGAAGCTGGAAGGTACGCTCTGACGCCCGATAATCCGCAGCGGAAAGGGACATGTCGGCCGCCAGAATTCCCATGAGCGTCACCGCCGGGAAATCGTGTCCCTTGACGATCATCTGAGTGCCCACCAGCACGTCCGCTTCACCTGCGGCAAAGGATGCCAGGATCTGTTCATAGCTCTCCTTTTTCCGGGTGGTGTCCGCGTCCATCCGCAGCACTTTTTTATCCGGATACATTTTGTGCAGCTGCTCTTCGATCTGCTCGGTTCCCGCCCGGAAGCCAAGAATGTAGCGGGAACCGCATTCGGGGCAGGTTTTCACTGCCGGGCGCGTATAGCCGCAGTAGTGACAGACCAGGGTGCCGTTTCTGTGCTCCGAAAGGGAGACGTCACAGTGGGGGCACTTCATCACATGGCCGCACATACGGCAGGAAACGAAGCCCGCATAGCCCCTGCGGTTCAGAAACAGCATGCTCTGTTCCCCTCTGGCAAACCGGTCTTCCAGAAGCGTCTGCAGCCTTCTGGAAAAAATGGAGCGGTTTCCCTCCTTCAGCTCCTGTCTCAAGTCCTCCACATACACGGCGGGCAGAGCGCCGCCGTTTAAGCGCTCCGTCAGGGTGTATAACCGGTATCTGCCCTCCTTCGCCCGATAGAAGCTCTCCAGAGAAGGAGTAGCGGAGCCTAAGAATACCGCCGCCCCATGGAGCCTTGCCAGTTCCTCGGCGGTCTCCCTGGCGTGGTATTTCGGCATGGTCTCGCTTTTGTAGCTGCCTTCGTGTTCTTCGTCGATGACGATGAGACCGATATCCGGAAAGGGGGTGAACAGGGCGGAGCGGGGACCGATGATCACGTCAATTTCCCTGCGTTTCGCCCGTTCGCACTGGTCGTATTTCTCCCCGGCGGACAGGGTGGAGTTCATCACCGACACCCGGTCTCCGAACCGCTTGTAGAAGCGCAATACGGTCTGGTAGGTGAGGGCGATTTCCGGAATCAGCATCACCGCCTGATGCCCCCGTTTCACCACGCCCTCGATGAGCGCCATGTAGACCTCCGTTTTTCCGCTTCCGGTGATTCCCTTCAGGAGGCAGGTCTGCCGGTCTCCGGCATCATATTTGTCAAAAAAATCATCCACGATCCGCTGCTGGGAGGAACTTAAGCGCCTTCCCTCCTCCCGCTCCACGTCCAGCTTCACCGGATTGCGGTAGTAGGGAACGCTTTCGATGGAGACGATGCCGCTCTCCCAGAGGCTTTTGAAGGTGGGCGCGGAAATGTTCAGCTTCTTCGAAAGAAGGCCCATGGGAAGGCATTCCTCCTCGATCAGCTCCCGCAGGACGCGGGCCTTTGCGTTCTGGTGCCTGCGCTCACACTCCAGAAGCTCCTGACGTGCCTCCTCTTTGCTCACACGCAGGCGGATTTCCTTTTTTTCCGGCGTCTTGAACTTCTTTCGGGCCGGAAGGACGGTTTTCAGGGCCGCGATGATAGTGGAGCCGTAATGCTCCTTCATCCAGAAAGCCAGCCGGATCAGACGGCTCTCCACCTGAGCTCCGCCCTCCCGGATGCTGTCCAGCTCCTTCATGCGGCTTTCCTCAAAATCCGCCTCGTCCGTCACCTCAATGATATAGCCGGTGCGCAGCGTATTGCCGCGCCCGAAGGGGATGGTCACCTGCATGCCCGGCTCCGGAACGCCCCGGAGCCGTTCGGGAATGCGGTAGGCGAAGGGGCGGTCCACATTTTCATGGGAGATATCCACGATGACGTTTGCAAATTTTCCCTGCATCTGTTTTCCGCCTCCTTCCTGCTTTCTGTATTTTATGAGGAAAAAGAAATTCCCCGTTCCTTCAGAATATCCGCGATCAGTTCCCTTTCGTCCATGTGATGCTTCACGCCCTTGATTTCCTGATAATCCTCATGGCCCTTGCCCGCAAGAACGATGATATCTCCCGGGCGTCCGTGGTCGATGGCCCAGGCGATGGCTTCCTTCCGGTCGCAGATCTCGATATGCTCACCGTCCGTTTTCTGAATGCCGGTCACAATGTCGTCGATGATGGCCTGGGGCTCCTCGAACCGGGGGTTGTCAGAGGTGATAACGGTCAGGTCAGCGAGCCTTCCGCTCACCTCCCCCATCTCGAAGCGGCGCAGCCGGGAACGGTTTCCGCCGCAGCCAAACACACAGATGAGCCTTCCGTGCTCATATTCCTTCAGGGTGGCGAGCAGGCTTTCCAGCGCCATGGCGTTGTGGGCGTAATCGATGAGCAGGGTAAACTCATCCGACACCTTCACCAGCTCAATGCGTCCCTTCACCTTCGCAGCCAGAAGCGCCCTCTGAATGTCGGAAACGAAAACGTCAAAATGCCGGCAGATGGCGATGGCTGTCAGCGCATTGTAAACGCTGAACCGGCCCGGCATATCGATCTGGGCGTCAAAATCCATCGGCCTGCCGGACGCCGCCCCGTCCTCGCCGCAGGATACATGGAAAGCCACGCCCAGCTTCCCGTTCACATTCGTGAGTTTCAGGTCTGTGGCGCGGATGTCGCAGCCTTCGTTCAGGCCGTAGGTTTCCAGCCGGCAGGTGTGACCTTCCGTCACCTGCTGCCAGTGGGCGTCATCCCCGTTCACAATGCCCACCCGGCACTGTTTAAACAGAAGTCCCTTACAATGCAGATAGTCCTCAAAGCTGGCATGCTCGTTGGGGCCGATGTGATCCGGCTCGATGTTTGTAAAAATGCCGAAGTCAAACACAAAGCCCTGGCTTCTGTGCTGCATCAGCGCCTGGGAGGATACCTCCATCACCACCGCGTCGCACCCCTCCTCCACCATCCTCGCAAAATAGGACTGGAGTACATAGGATTCCGGCGTGGTGTTCTCCGCATGGATATGAGTGTCTCCGATGATCACCTCAATGGTGCCCACCAGCCCCACCTTCAGCCCCGCATTTTCCAGAATGGACTTCACCAGATAGGTTGATGTGGTTTTTCCCTTTGTCCCGGTGATGCCGATGGTTTTCAGCTTCGACGCCGGATGACCGAACCAGGCTGCCGACAGAAAGGCAAGCGCATAGCGCGTGCTTTCCACCTGAAGGATCAGAACCTCACTGTCCTTAGGCACCTCCACAGGCTTTTGTACCACCAGAACGGCCGCTCCCTGAGAAACCGCCTGTGCCGCCGCAGAATGTCCGTCAAAATTTGCCCCTTCGATACAGACGAAAAGGCAGTCCTTCGTAATTTTTCTGGAATCGTAAACCAGAGCCGTAATCTCCTGATCCAGAGCGGCTTCCAGACTGCCCCGCAGGGCTGTCACTTCCAGATTCTCAAGCAGAGTTCTCAGTTTGGCCATACTTCCTCTTTCCCGCGGCCGGACGGCCGCTGCATTATTTTACGCCGGGCACTGCCGCCCGGCCGATAGGTTCTTTAAGGATAGCACAGAAGGGAGGAATTTTCAACTGACGCAGTGCTTTCTTAAACCGTCAACTCAAAAACCGGTCCACTTTATCCAGCGCATAGAGCGCCGCGCCCGCCGCGCCGACGATTTCCGGCTCCGGACAGATGTAAAGCTTCTTTCCCAGCTTCTCCTCCACGGCGCGAACCACGCCCGCGTTCTTTGCCACGCCGCCGGTCATCATGAATTCCGCCTCCAGGCCGACGCGCTTCAACAGGGAGTAGGATTTGTTTGCCACAGCGCGGCAGATGCCGTTTGCGATATCCGTCTTTTCCCGGTTATTTGCGATCAGGGAAATGACCTCGGATTCCGCGAATACGGAACACATGCTGGTGATCTCAATATCCTCCTTTGACTGCAGGGCGATGGGGCCAAGCTCGTCCACATCCACCTCAAGGGAACGGGCGATCATCTCCAGGAAACGTCCGGTTCCCGCCGCACACTTGTCGTTCATAACGAAGTCCGCCACCTCGCCCTTTTCATTCAGGCGGATGGCCTTGCTGTCCTGGCCTCCGATGTCCAGGATGGTGCGTACAGCCGGGTTGAAGTAATGGGCTCCGCGGCCGTGGCAGCTGATCTCCGTCACGTTTTCATCCGCGAAGGGGATGCTCACGCGGCCGTAGCCGGTGGAGACGATCCAGGAAATATCCTCTCGCTTTAAGCCCGCTTCGGAAAGCACCTCATCCAGAATCCGCTGTGCGCTCTCCCCGGATTTCGCGCCGGTGCGCACCACCGCAGACGCCACGATTTTGCGGTCTCCATTCATGATCACCGCATTGGTGGAGGTGGAACCGCTGTCAATTCCCATCACATACATATTTCCCGAATTCTCCTTTCCCTGTGTTCTTTCTCCTTCCTGTGCCGCCCCGTCCTGCTGCCGGGACATTTCCCGCTTCGCGCTCTCCGGCGGCTGCCCGAGGGATTCCAGAAAGGCTTCGATCCTGGTCAGGATCTGGCCATAGCTCTGCTTCGTATAATCCGTCTCAAGCGCCAGCATGGGACGATCCAGCCTTTTTTTCAGCCAGGCGTACTCATAGGAATAGTTGTCACAGAACTGGACGGTATGATAGATCACGCCGTCCACACTTCCCGCGTAGCGCTCGATCAGCTCGTCCCTTCCTGATGCTGCCTCCATTCGCATGCAGGGGAACTGGCTCAGAAGCCCTCTTGTGTAGCCTGTGAGCACCTGCTCCGGCTCCAGCAGATACTTGCGCTTCAGTCCGGTACAGGTCAGGTCAAAGGCCAGATTGGCGTTTTTCTCCCGCAGAATCTGCACGATGCTCTCATTGGCCCTGGCTCCGATGAGGCCGATATTCTTTCTGCGAAAAGCGCGGCGTCCTGTGCCCGCTTCGGAAGCCGCATCTTCCCCACAGCCGCTCTCTCCCAGAGAAATGCTCTGCTCCTTTTTCTTTTTTCTCAGGATATCCGCCAGCTTCTCTTCCTCAAAGGTCTTTCCGGAAAAAGCTTCATATGCTTCAATCATTTTCCGAATCCTGCCCTCATAGAGCGTGATTCCCGCGTCCTTCGTGATCCTCGGCGTGTCCAGAATATAAATGAAACGGTCCGGAAGCTCCTGCTTCAGCACATCATACAGGCGGCGAATGCTGTCGCAGCAGGTGGTGAGGATGACTCCCTCATAACCGCCTTCCATCACATCCTCAAGCACACCCTTCGCAAAGCTGCAGACATTGGGGTGCATCTTCATGTCCGCCTGCGTAAAATTCGTCACCTGCGGATCGATCCGCTTCATTTCCACGCCCATGGATTCAAAAACCTCGATGGGCGCATATTTGCATATATACCCAAGCATCACACTTCCTCCTTCTGTCCCGTCTCTGCCGCCGCGTTTTTCTTTTCATCCAGCATCTCCAGAAAGGCCTCCAGCCTGGTCTTGATCTGTCCGTCGTGGCTGTTTCTCTTATCGATTCCGTCCCCGTCAAGAATCAGCGTGGGGATCTGCTTTTCCTGCATTTTTTCCTTCAGCAGAATGCTCCCGCCGGAAGCCTGCTTGCATCCCCAGTGGCAGAAATAAATCACCGCGTCCGGATGCAGCCGGTCGCAGAGAGAGGCGATCGCATCCGCCTTGTAGGCATAGGAACCGTTATAGAGATTGCGGATGATCTTTTGGGCAAGCGCCTCAAAGGGATGCTCCGCGTCCATCTCCTCTATATAATCCAGGATGATGTCGCTGGCGATGATCTGATAGTCCTCATTTTTATCAAAATATTTTTTCAGCGTCTCCTGATAGAAGGGGATCAGATGCAGCCAGAGGATTTTTTTGCCCTCAAACACTGGGCAATCTGCAATTTCCTCATTCATGAAACGGATGAGGTCCAGAAATTCCTGCGTGCCCACCAGAAGGTGCATTCCCATCATCATGTACAGATGGCTGATGAGAGCGCCGGGATAGCGGCGTTTCGTCTGAAACTCAAAGAACCGCAGCAGTTCCTTTCTCGTCTCGTTTTCAATCCGGATCGTTTCCTTCAGCTTTTCTTCCTCGAACCGTTTTCCCGTCAGCTCCTCCAGAGAAGCGGCAAGGCCGCGCAGCTGATCGGCCAGATACGTTACCGACTCCTCGTCCGCCGCATAGGGAACGTCCAGAAAGGTGAATGGGACGCCAGCCTTCTTTTCCAGATACCGGAAGGTATTCAGGTTCCCGTCACAGGAAAGGGAGGTGGTGATGGCGTAATCCGGTTTCTGGATCACGCCGCTCTCCACCCCTCCCACAAAGGTTTTATGATAGGAACACAGGGTGGGCGCAAGGCCGATATCCTGTGCATAATCAATGAAATAATCCTCCAGATGAAAGCCGCTCATATAACAGGAAAGCACCTCGATGGACAGGGTGCGCAGCCCGAAGCAGTGCACCAGTTCGCAGGGCGTGAAAATATTTCCCCACACGTAGCTTCCCTCTCTGCTCAGGGAATCGGCCACCACTCCCATCATCATCTGCTCCAGCTTCTGATAGCCTTTGGAAAGGTCTTTCGTGGGAAGCAGGCGCATCCGCCATTTGTTCGCCTGAAAGCCGAGGAGAATCTTGTTCCAGCTTTTCTCCGGCCGCTTCATGGCCTCTTCTTTTACATAATCGATATATTTGTCTACGACTGACATATTACCTCTGTTTCCGCGGCCGAACGGCCGCTTTTAATCATGTAAGAAGAACCGCGGAGCGGTTCTTCCAGGGAAACCGCCCATGCGGTTTCCCGCGCCTCATTTCTTCGCGGCCGAACGGCCGCCTTTTAAATGTATACAAAATGGATGCAGATATGAACCCAAAATATTAATATATCATATTTTTCAGGAAATGTTAACGCATTTTTTGCGACATAGAAAAACAGACCCCCGCGCATGGCGGGGGTCTGCCGACTATGAGGGGGAGATAGTTTTGTGAGTTGCTGTTCAACTATCCGAGATTTATCTTACTGAGAAAATGTGTTGATTTTGTGTTGAATCTTTGAAAAATTTTTGAAGATGGCTAGTCCTCAAAGAAAATCCGCACCTTCCACTCAATATTCTTTTCCCTGAGCCGATACTTTTCCAGAAGCTCCGGCCCGCAGGAATTGGAGCCGATGCCGCTCTGTTTATAGTCGATGGCCGCATAAATTCCGTCTGAGGTCTCCAGCTCAAAATTGTGGGCCTTCCGGTCCAGCTCCTCCACACTGTAGACGGATGCCTGAAAACTGAACGGCCAAGCGCCTTCCGCGTGAAGCGCTCCAACCTGCGCATCGCTGCACAGATAATGGCTTCCATTCTCCTGCGGAAATACATAATCCTCAAAAAGTCCGTCAACAGTGGTTTCAAAGCGGTCCACCCAGCTTGCCCGATGCTTGTCCACATAGCTTTCGTAAGGGCCATAGCCGTAATAGCTCACCCTGCGGTTTTCCACCGGCAGCTTCATGCCCAGTCCGAAACGGGGAAGATAAGGGAAAACCGGGTCAAACTCTCCGTTCAGCTCCAAAAGGATCGCACCCGTTCCATCCACCTTCCAGAGCGCCGTCAGGTGAAGAAACGGCTGTTTTGAAGGCGCTGCCAGGCTGAACCGGCAGCGGATGGACACAATGCCGTTCTCCTGGCTGAGAGAAGTTTCATAGACCTTCACCCGGCTCCTGTCATAGCCCGCCGCTCTCCATTTCCGGGAAACGGCAGCATCGTTGTTGGTCGGCGCGCGGAAGGTGAGAAAGCGCATCGGCTCCAGAATCTCTTCCTTTCCGTTCTGTACGATCGAAGAAAAGGTTCCCAGGTGCCGGTCGAAGATCAGGCGTCTCCCCTCTCCGGTCAGCTCGTACGCATCCGCCGTCTCCTTTACCAGCCAGTCCGCGCCGGGCACTGCCTCCAGGCTTCTCTCCTGCGGCTCAAAAAGCGCAATCTGATCAAAGCCCAGCTCCCGTCCGCTCTCCACCATCTCCGTATCCTCCTTTGCCCGGTAGATGAGCTTCAGATAAGTGTTTGGCTGCGGCTGTCCCATCCAGGGCACCGTAAGAAGCGCCTCCGCATGGGGCAAAATGGACGGAATCGGCAGATTTCCCTCTGCCAGCAGCTCTCCCTCTCTCTTAATCTCAAAAGAAACCGTGACCGCATCGGAAAGATCCGTGAAATCCAGCCGGTTCCAGAGGGAAATCTTAAGCGGCCTGATCTCCAGCAGCTTTGCTCTGGCCGGACGGATTCCATTTTTCCACTCATACAGACCGGTATGAGGGCGGCGGTCCGGATAGACCAGGCCATCCATACAGAAATTCCCATCATTCGGAAATTCCCCGTAATCTCCGCCGTAAAAATACTTCGCTCTGCCGTCCTCAGTCTCTCCTTCATATGTGGCGTGGTCACACCACTCCCATACAAACGCTCCGAGGATGCGCTTCTCCGGAAGGATCAGTTCCAGATAATCCTCAATATCTCCCGGGCCATTTCCCATGGCATGAACGAATTCGCACAGGACAAGAGGCTTTGTATTCGCCGGGCTTTTCAGATATTCCCGCATCACATCCAGAGAAGGATACATCCGGCTGACCATGTCCAGACCGGACTGATCGTTCTCAATACCGGGCGGCGCCCAAACCGCCCCCTCATAATGGACCAGCCTGGTGGGGTCAAAGGCTTTCGTCCATGCGGCTGCGTCCACCAGATTTTTTCCGAAGCCGCTCTCATTTCCCAAAGACCAGATCAGCACACAACACTGGTT
>ERZ894229.441-NODE-441-length-36148-cov-10.6588_pt1 | contig 36148 bp, 26 predicted proteins | sample MGYA00380295_ERZ894229 | MGnify/ENA primary metagenome ERZ894229 (study PRJEB32331, sample SAMN06328479) | human gut metagenome | biome: human gut microbiome; feature: stool | host: Homo sapiens | collected 2014-09-17 ... | reverse complement strand
CTCCTTCTTTCCTGGAGGCCTCTGGTACGGCTTCTGTCGCCGCTGCTGAGGTGGGAGGGGAGCCTGCTGCCGATCCGAAGGACTGCCGGCGGAAATGCAGGGAAAAAAGCTTTTCGGGGGATAGTTGAGGAGTTCATCCACAGTCGGGCAGGACGTCGGAACGGAATGAAAAGCGGGGCTATGGGCAGAAAAATGAATCTGAGATAAAACAGAGGAAGATGGCAAAAAAACACAGCAAAAAAGGAACAGCGAGGCAACTTGGGCTGTTCCTTTTTTGCACCTATTTTTTCCTGCAGATAAACATTCCGTTTTCCTTTGGAATATGCAGAACGCCGTTCACCATTTCTTTTTTCAGAACCTGCTTCACGGTTTCGCGGTCTGAAAGAACCTCAGAGAAAGTTCCGCTGATCAGCGAACCGAGATAATCCAGAAGATCGTCGAGATCGGTAACGGCCAGAGAATCCTTATAGTCAAAACGCTGTACAGCAGAAAAATGCCGCCGTAAAATCTCCTCTCCGTTCTGCAGGGTGAAGACCTTGTTGCTTTTATCAATTACGCCGTAATCTTTTAACAGTCCGGCGATATACGGAACAATTCCGTTTTCCCCATAAGTGGCGCAGTAGAAAACTCCGTCATCGGCCAATACCCGCTTCACCTCCGACAAACCTTTATCCAGATCAGGAACGTGATAGAGCATCATATTGGCGATAACCCTGTCAAATCGGCCGCTTTCACAGGGAATGTCCTGAATGTCCATGACCGCATAGGAAAGATTCTGATGTTCACCGAGAAGCGTCCGTGCGGAGGCAAGCATACCCTCTGAAAAATCGGTAAGAAGCAGATGGGTACCGCTCTCCGGCAAAGGAAGCCTTTCTTTCCACATACTTCCGGTACCGCAGCCAAGCTCCAGAATCTCAGCATCGGCCGGGAGATCATAGTGGGAAAAGATCCAGTTACCGAAGCCCTGCCTGTTGGTGGAATATTTGGCGTGAATGGAAATACGGATATCCAGATTTTGAGTAGTTTTGTATTGCGCCTGAACAGCCGCATCCCGCTGAACAGCTGTTGGCTCAGGTGACGTTCTTTTTACCATGAATCCACCCTCCCGTCTATAAGAATAAGAAAGCGCCCCCGGAAGAAACCTTCTTCCGGAAACGCTTTCAGATTTTCAAATTTCGGAATTCCCGGCCATGCCGGGACAATTTTTAGTATTCCTTCGCTGCCTCTTCGCCGTTCATCACGCGCAGTCCGCCCTGAACCAGAGCGAGAAGCTCGTCTTCACCGGGATAGAGAACGAAGTCTGCGATCCAGCCCACACGTCTCTTCAGGTCGTTGCAGATCACATCGGAGTAAGCGATGCCGCCGGTCAGGATGATCTTGTCAACCTTTCCTTCCAGCACGGCGGACATGGCGCCGATATCCTTGGCCATCTGATAGAGGAAGGCGTCTAGAACGTCCTGATACTCCTTCTTGCCTTCCGCAGCGCCCTTCAGTACGACTCTGGCGTCGTTGGTGCCGACGTAAGCGTTGAAACCGCCGTTTCCGACCAGCTTCTTATAAATTTCCTTTTCCGTGTACTTTCCGGAGAAGCACATTTTCACCAGATCACCGGCGGGAACCGTTCCGGCGCGCTCCGGAGAGAAGGCGCCTTCGCCGTCCAGGATGTTGTTGACGTCAACGATCCGTCCGTCTCTGTGTGCGCCGACGGAACAGCCGCCGCCCATGTGAACGACGATCAGACGGAGCTGTTCATAGGGAATGCCAGATTCCTTGGCATATCTTCTTGCTACAGCCTTCTGGTTGAGCGCGTGGAAGATGCTTCTTCTGGGAAGCTCAGGGCAGCCGGAATATCTGGCTACGGGCTCCAGCTCGTCCACCACAACGGGGTCAACGATGAAGGAAGGAACGCCGATGGAATCGCCGATCTCTCTGGCGAGGATACCGCCCAGGTTGGAAGCGTGCTGTCCCTGATAGCCGATTTCAAGGTCGTGAAGCAGCTCGTCGCTCACCTTATAGGTGCCGCCCGGAATGGGCTTTAACAGGCCGCCGCGTCCCACGATGAAATCCAGAGAATGAATATCAAAATTTTTCTCCTTCAGAAGGTCCATGATGATTTCCTTGCGGAAGTCCTTCTGATCGATGATGGAAGCGTATTTGGCAATCTCCTCCGTGGGATGGCGCAGGGTCTCTTCAAAGAGAAGGGTTTCGTCCTCGAACACGCCGATCTTGGTGGAGGTGGAGCCGGGATTGATGATTAAGCTCTTAAAAGACATATTTCCTCTCCTTTTGTTTCTGCCTCCTGAAACGCGGCAGAATTCTCTCGATATATTATTTCTTCAGGTTTTCCGCAACGACAGCGGCCAGAGCGATGGAATTCACCTTGGTTTCAAAGGTGTCGGAGCGGCTGGTCAGGATGGCGGGAACCTTGGTTCCGGTCAGGATACAGCCGTTCTTCACGCCGGGAACCATATGCACAATGGCCTTGTAGACCAGGTTGCCTGCATGGATGTCGGGGAACAGAAGGATATCGGCGTCACCCTGGATCTTACGGTCCGTTGCACCCTTATGCTTGGCGGCTTCGGGATCGATGGCCAGATCCAGAGAAAGAGGGCCGTCCACGATGCAGCCGGTGATTTTGCCTTCTTCATTCATTTTGGTCAGCTCTGCAGCCTCTACGGTGACAGGCATCTTGGGGTTGACCACTTCCACAGCGGCAAGGGGTGCAACCTTCGGATTGGCAATGCCGCAGGCATGTGCCACTTCAACGGTATTTTCAATGATATGTACCTTGTCCTCCAGGGAAGGGTAGGTCATGAAAGCCACATCCGTGAAGAAAAGAAGCTGGTCAATGCCGGGGATATCAAAAACGCATACATGGGAAAGCGGATTGCCGGTACGGAGGCCCACTTCCTTGTCCAGAATGCTCTTCAGGAAGGTCTTGGTCTCCAACAGGCCCTTCATGTACATGTCCACTTTCCCGTCATGAGCAAGCTTGACGGCGGTCAGAGCGGCCGTCCATTCATCCGGCTCATGAATGATCTCAAAATCGGAAATATCGATGCCGTCTTTGGCGGCAACCGCCTTGATCTTTTCTTCATCGCCGACGAGAACGGCATTGGCGATGCCGCGGTCCTTGGCCGCTCTTACGGCTTCCAGAACAGCGCTGTCCTGAGCGACAGCAACGGATACGGTTTTCTGTCCGCATTCCTTCACCTTGGAAATCAATCCGTCAAAACTTGTACTCATTTGTCTGCACCTCATTCATCGTAATTATTATGGATGGTTATCCGGGAACCGGGAAACAGCTTCCCAGGAAGGGAAGCTGACTGCTGTTTTTCTAAAGAAATATCCCGATAAACCCATTGTTAAAAGTGTAACACTTTTACAGGGAAAGGTCAAGGCGTACGGCGGCTTTCCATGTGCGCGGGGGCGCAGCTCGTTACAGTTCATTTCGTGCCACTTGCAAAACCGCACTGTGCGCTCTCCGCTGCTTCGCAGCTTTGAAAAATCACCGTTGGCGAATGATTGCTCATTCAACAGGCCCATCTCCGATGGTCCGTTCTATATGCATGGCGAGATAGCCGATTTCCGCTTCCTCCAGAGGATGGCGCAGATGCTTCGACAGATGTGCGCAGATTTCGGACGCCAGACGAAAGGAATCGGGAAATTTGACGGCCATATAGTCGTTCATGTTCAGCTTCAGCTTTTCTCCGGTCATGGCCCGGGCGGTCATATAACGGACATGGTTCATCAGGCGGTTATAGGCCAGGGACATGATGTCGATGGTCTGCCCGGTTTCCTCCTCCACCATCCGGATACATTCCCGCACGGACCCTGCGATCTGCATGGAAAGGGCCACATTTTCATCCTCGATGGCGGAGTGAATATGGAGCGCCACATAGCCGATCTCATGCTCGTCTATGTCCACCTGCAGGCGTTCCCGGAGGATGGGGCGTAGACATTCCGCAGCCTTGTATTCCATATGAAACAGAGCGATGATGTCCCCGGTCAGCGGATTGCTGATCTGCTCGCCGTTTTTGAGCCGTTTAATGGCAAAGGCGATGTGGTCGGCCATGGGGAAGAGGATGTTCCAGTCGATTTTGCCGAAGATCCGTTCGCCCTCCTTCAGTACCTGTTCGGCAATTTCCAGGAAGACGGGATCGATTTCCCGGATCAGGTCCATTGCGCTGCCCCGTTCGGTTTTTTCCTGAAGGGAATAGACCGTGCAGCCCTCCGGCGCATCCAGGCGTTCGGAGACCTTTCGGCCGAAGCCGATCCCCTTTCCGATTAGGAGGTATTCCTGGCTGTCCTTCATGTCGATCCCGATCAGGGTATTGTGATTCAGAACTTTTTTTACGCGAAACATATCTTCCCCCATTCTGCCGCGCGGCGGCATGGATTTTAAAGCACAGAACGGAGCGGGGAAACCCCGCTCCGAAGATTGGCACGGTCAGCCGGTGGTCAGACGGTCTGAGAAGGCTGGCCGGTTCTCAGTGTTTCCACTGCAAACAGCGGATCTCCTGCATGTACTTCGCCTTCTGCCAGAAGCCGGATCCGCTGAGAGGGTTCCAGCTCCGTACACAGGACTGGCGAGGCAAGGGACGGAGCATGCGCCTTCAGGTAATCCAGATCGAGACGCATCAGCGGATCGCCCTTTTTCACCTGGTCGCCGTCCTTTACCAGAACCGTAAAGCCCTGGCCGTTCAGATTGACGGTATCGATTCCCATGTGGAGAAGCATTGCGGTTCCTCCTGCGGTGCGAAGGCCGATGGCATGACAGGTGTCAAAAACGAAGCAGATTTCGGCATCCGCCGGAGCGGTCACTTCGCTTTCCGAAGGAATCACCATGGCGCCGTCTCCCATCATGCGCCCTGCAAATGCCTCGTCGGGCGTTTCGGAAAGATCGGCCGCCGTTCCCGTCACCGGGCTGTAAATGATGTCCGTCCGGATCACCTGTTCAGGAGCTTCGGAAGTCTGTGTGTCATCAGCGGTTTTACAGGAATCAGCCCCGCTCTGCATCTGTTCCGGCTGGCGGGTTTCTACGGAAGGGGGGACGGGACGGGCTGACGGAGCGGCATCAGGCTCTTCCATGGGAGCGTGTTCCAGATAATCCTCCAGGTTGGATTTGATCACGGTTACCCTGGGGCCGTAGATGACCTGAACGCCGTTTCCCTTGTGAACGACGCCTGATGCGCCCGTACTTTTCAGCAGCGCGTCATCCACAAGGTCGGACTGATGGACGGTGCAGCGAAGTCTCGTCGCGCAGCAGTCCACATCGGAAATATTGGCTTTGCCGCCGAGCCCACGGCAGATCGCGGCGGACAGCGCGTCTTCTTCAGAAAGGACAGCCTCGGCTGCACCGTCGCCCTGGTGCTTCCTGGCTTCCACATCGCTTCTGCGGTAGAGTTTTACCTCCTGGCTGTCATCCCGGCCGGGGGTTTTCAGATCCAGCTTCCGGATCAGGAAGGAGAAAAGCAGATAATAGACCACAAAATAGCCGATTCCAACAACCACGATCCAGAGCCAGCCGGTTTTGGCGTTTCCCTGCAGCACCCCGAAAAGGAACAGGTCGATCAGTCCGCCGGAGAAGGTCAGCCCCACACCGACGCCGAGAATGTGCATCAGCATATAGGAAAGGCCGGCCAGCACACAGTGAATGACATAGAGGACGGGGGCAACGAAGAGAAAAGTGAATTCCAGAGGCTCCGTAATTCCGGTCAGCATGGAGGTCAGGGCCGCAGAGAGCAGGAGTCCTGCCGCCGCTTTTCTCTTTTCCGGCTTCGCCGTATGGTACATGGCGAGAGCGGCGCCGGGAAGCCCGAAAATCATCAGGGGGAACTTTCCGGTCATGAAGCGGGTGGCGGATACGGAATAATGGGTGACGGAAGGATCGGCGAGCTGGGCGAAAAAGATGTTCTGCGCGCCCTCTACGATGCGGCCTCCCACTTCCATGCTTCCGCCGAGAGCGGTCTGCCAGAAGGGCAGATAGAACACATGATGCAGTCCGAAGGGAATCAGAGCCCGCTCCATCAGACCGTAAAGCCAGGTTCCGGCGTAGCCGGATTCCATCACCACACCGCCGACAGCGTAGATGCCGGACTGGATGACGGGCCAGATGTAATACATCAGAATGCCGACGGCGGTGAATACGATTCCGCTGATGATCGGAACGAAGCGGGTTCCGCCGAAGAAGGAGAGCACCTGAGGCAGCTCGATTTTATAGAAACGGTTATGAAGCGCGGCCACGCCAAGGCCGACAACGATGCCGCCGAACACGCCCATCTGCAGGGAGGTGATGCCAAGCACGGAAGTGGTGGCGCCGTCCAGCATGGCCTCCGCGCCGCCATTATTGTTGATCATGGCGCCGATGGAAGCATGCATGATGAAAAAGGCGATGGCGGCGGAAAGAGCGGCAACTTCCTTTTCCTTCTTCGCCATGCCGATGGCTACGCCCATGGCGAAAATGATGGGAAGGTTGGTGAATACGATGTCGCCCGCGGCGCTTAACACCTGCAGGATCGCGTTCAGAAAGGTGCCCGGCCCCATCAGGTTCAGAAGCCCATAGGTTTCGAGCATGGTCTCATTGGTAAAAGAGCCGCCAACACCGAGCAGAAGACCGGCGACAGGCAGAATTGCAATCGGCAGCATAAAGGATCTTCCCACACGCTGCAGCACACCAAAAATTTTGTCTTTCATGACAGTTCCTCCATTTCTTTGAAAGAAGCTTACGCTGTTGCTGAGTGTTTCTTTACAGGATGTCCGATGCATGCCGATCGTATAAAAAAAGCACTAACATGCATAAACATCCCAATGATTCATGCATAGTTAATGCCTGCCGCACAGTTACATACTATATCATGGCTTCAGCCTATCATTTTTGACGGGAATTGTCAATCCGTGCGGCATGTATCAGATGATTTTTGTGCAATATAGTAAAAAAGCTTTTCTGAAATTGTGCAAAACAGGCAAGGCGAAAGGCAAAGAGATGAAAAAAATTTGGAAAGGACAGCTTTTTACGGGAACAAAAGCGGATTTTTATGGAGGAAAAGCGGCAGAGGGGAAGAAAAACCGGCAGATAAAAGTTGAATAACCACTTCTTTTCTGATAAAATAAAAAGAAGTGCGGGCAGATATACTTGTTTCTCACAGAAACTCTGCGGCTGTATCAGACAGAGCTTCGGGAGATAATAACTGATGAGAAAAAACGCCCGGACCGATGCCACACGGACAAAAAGAATGGAGCAGGTATTAAGATGAATATCATTCAAAAAGTTTTCGGTACGCACAGCCAGAGAGAGCTGAAGCGGATCGAGCCCCTTGTGGAAAAAATAGAATCCCTGAGGCCGGAAATGATGGCGCTTTCCGACGAGGCACTGAAGGATAAGACCAGGGAATTCAAGAAGAGGCTCGCCGATGGGGAGACCCTGGACGATCTTCTTCCGGAGGCTTATGCCACGGTGCGCGAGGCCGCCCGCCGCGTCCTGAACATGGAACCTTTCCGGGTGCAGCTGATCGGCGGAATCATTCTTCATCAGGGACGTATCGCGGAGATGAAGACCGGTGAAGGAAAGACGCTGGTTTCCACCCTTCCCGCCTATCTGAACGCGCTGGAAGGCAAGGGCGTGCACGTGGTCACGGTCAACGACTATCTGGCCAGCCGTGACGCGGCCTGGATGGGAGCTGTGCATGAGTTCCTCGGTCTGGAAGTGGGCTGCGTCTTAAACGGCATGAAGCCGGAGGAGCGGCGCGCGGAATACGCCAAGGACATCACCTATGTGACCAATAACGAGCTGGGCTTCGATTACCTGAGAGACAACATGGTCATCTATAAGGAGCAGCTGGTGCTGCGGGATCTGCACTATGCCATCATCGATGAGGTGGACTCGGTGCTGATCGACGAAGCAAGAACCCCTCTGATCATTTCCGGACAGAGCGGCAAGTCCACCAGACTGTATGAGGCCTGCGACATCCTGGCCAAGCAGATGGAGCGGGGCAAGGACATGGAGGACCTTTCCAAGCTGGACGCCATCATGGGCGTGGAGCAGGAGGAGACCGGGGACTTCATCGTCAATGAAAAGGATAAGGTGGTCAACCTGACCGAGCGCGGTGTGGCCAAGGTGGAGAAGTTCTTCCAGATTGAGAACCTGGCCGATCCGCAGAACCTGGAGATCCAGCACAACATCATTCTGGCGCTGCGCGCCAACAACCTGATGTTCCGCGACAAGGATTATGTGGTGAAGGACGATCAGGTGCTGATCGTGGATGAGTTCACTGGCCGTATCATGCCGGGACGGCGTTATTCGGACGGCCTGCATCAGGCCATTGAGGCGAAGGAGCACGTGAAGGTTAAGAGAGAGAGCAAAACCCTTGCCACCATCACCTTCCAGAACTTCTTCAATAAATTTGAGAAAAAAGCGGGCATGACCGGTACGGCGCTGACCGAGGAAAAGGAATTCCGGGATATCTACGGCATGGACGTGGTGGAGATCCCCACCAACAAGCCGGTGCAGAGAATCGACCATCAGGACGCCGTATACAAAACGAGAAAGGAAAAGCTTCACGCCATCGTGGAAGCGGTGGAAGAGGCTCATGCGAAGGGACAGCCCGTACTGGTGGGCACCATTACCATCGAGGCTTCCGAAGAGCTGTCCGGCCTTCTGAGAAAGAAGGGCATTCCGCATAAGGTGCTGAACGCCAAGTTCCATGAGCTGGAAGCGGAGATCGTGGCGGATGCCGGCGTGCACGGCGCGGTCACCATCGCCACCAACATGGCGGGCCGTGGTACGGATATCAAGCTGGATGACGAGGCGAGAGCCGTGGGAGGCCTGAAGATCATCGGAACGGAGCGCCATGAATCCAGACGTATCGATAACCAGCTGCGCGGACGAAGCGGCCGTCAGGGAGATCCGGGCGAATCCAAATTCTACATTTCGCTGGAAGACGACCTGATGCGTCTGTTCGGTTCCGAGCGCCTGATCAACATGTTCAACGCGATGGGCGTGCCGGAGAACCAGGAAATTGAGCACAAGATGCTCACAGGTGCCATTGAATCTGCCCAGAAGAAGATCGAGGGCAACAACTTCGGCATCCGTAAGAACCTGCTGGAGTACGACCAGGTGATGAACGAGCAGCGCGAGATCATCTATGCGGAAAGACGCCGCGTGCTGGATGGCGAAAGCATGCGCGATGTGATCTACAAGATGATCACCGATATCGTGGATAATACCGTTGACATGGTGATCGGAGAGGACGCGGATGTGGACGAGTGGAATTTCACCGAGCTGAATTCCCTTCTGCTTCCTATCATTCCCCTTGCGCCTGTCACGAAGGAGAGGGTGTCAAAGCCCAAGAAAAACAGCCTGAAGCAGCAGCTGAAGGAAGAAGCCGTCAAGCTGTATGAGAATAAAGAAGCGGAATTCCCGCAGGCGGAAATGATCCGTGAGCTGGAACGCGTGGTACTTCTGAAAGTGATCGACAACAAGTGGATGTCCCATATCGACGATATGGAACAGCTGCGTCAGGGCATCGGCCTGCAGGCGTACGGCCAGAGAGATCCGCTGGTGGAATACAAGATGAGCGGCTACGAAATGTTTGACGCCATGACCGAAGGCATCCGTGAGGATACCATCCGCCTGCTCTTCCACGTGAGAGTGGAGCAGAAGGTGGAAAGGGAGCAGGTGGCCAAGGTGACGGGCACCAACAAGGATGATTCCAAGGCAAAAACGCCGGTGAAGAAGGCTGCGGCCAAGATTTATCCCAATGATCCCTGCCCCTGCGGAAGCGGTAAGAAGTATAAAAACTGCTGCGGCAGGAATAAATAACAGGACGGCATAACAGGTTTGAAAAAAGAAAAGGTGGTGATTCGCAATGGTCTTGCTTGATCAGATGAAGCAGGAATTACAGTCTTACAAAACTCCATTAGCGGAAGTGAGGGATTCACTTTAACCTCGCTGAAAAGACGAAGAAGATCGAAGAGCTGGAACGGGAAATGGAGGCTCCCGGCTTCTGGGATAACCCTGATTATTCCAATAAGAAGATGAAGGAGCTGAAAAATCTCAAGGATACGGTGGATCAGATCAACGGTCTGGAAACCCAGTATGAGGACATTGAAACCCTGATTGAGATGGGGAATGAGGAAGAGGATGAAAGCATGGTCGAGGAGATCCGCGGCGAGCTGGATTCCTTTGCGGCGGAGCTTGAGACGCTCCGTATCGGTACCCTTCTGACGGGAGAGTATGATAAAAACGATGCGATTCTGAAGCTGAACGCCGGTGCGGGCGGAACGGAGAGCTGCGACTGGTGCAGCATGCTCTACCGCATGTATACCAGATGGGCTGAGAAAAAGGGCTTCAGCGTAGAGGTCCTGGATTATCTGGACGGCGATGAGGCGGGCATCAAATCCGTCACCTTTCAGGTGAACGGGGAAAACGCCTACGGCTATCTCAAGTCGGAAAAGGGCGTGCACCGTCTGGTGCGCATTTCTCCCTTCAATGCCCAGGGAAAACGGCAGACTTCCTTCGTGTCTCTGGATGTCATGCCGAACATCGAAGAGGATCTGGACGTGGAGATCAACGATGAGGATCTGAGGATCGATACCTACCGAAGCAGCGGCGCGGGCGGACAGCACATCAACAAGACGTCCTCCGCCATCCGTATTACCCACCTTCCTACCGGAATCGTGGTACAGTGCCAGAATGAGCGCTCCCAGTTCCAGAACAAGGATAAGGCCATGCAGATGCTGAAGGCGAAGCTGTATATGCTCAAGCAGGAGGAAAACGCGCAGAAGCTTTCCGGCATTCGTGGAGAGGTGAAGGAAATCGGCTGGGGCAACCAGATCCGTTCCTACGTATTCCAGCCCTACACCATGGTGAAGGATCACAGAACCAGCCATGAAACGGGAAATGTGGACGCGGTGATGGACGGTGACCTGGATCCCTTCATCAACGCCTACCTCAAGTGGATCAGCACGGGGAAGGCGGAAGGAGAAGAACAGTAAGTTAAAAGCGGTAATTGTGCCGGAAACTCCGGCATGATTGCCGCTTTTGAGCTTATGACTATTTCTCCTGTAAGATTGACTTCTTTTACGGTTGGAAGTATAATAAATCATACAAACAGCATACTAATGTATGGAATTGTTAATGAAAAAGGAGGCGAAAGAATGGCTGAACAGGTGTTGATACAATTCAGGGTGGATAAGGATTTGAAACAGGATGTAGCAGATATTTGTGATGCGCTTGGAACAGACATACCGACTGTTTTCCGGATGTGTATGAAGCAGATTATCATAACAAGAGGCATTCCTTTTTCTACGAGACTTCCTGAAAAGGCTGTGACCAGAGAGGAAGCGATTGACGCTTTTGAAGAGATGCGGAGACAGGCGGCTGATGTGCCGGAGATGAGTCTGGAAGAAATTAATGATGAGATTCGCAGTGCCAGAGCCGGGCTGAAAGCCAGGAAGGCGGCAGACAGATGAGATGTTATGCGGTGATTGATACAAACAGATGTAAAAAAGGAGCCGATACGCTTTCTGACAGGCGTACCGGCCCTTTTAGGCATGTCCTACAAGGCGCATATCTGACAACGCATCATCCTTACTGAACGTTCCCGCCATTCCTTTTGCTCATCAGCTCCAGATAAAAATTGGAGTAGGTGGTGTTCATATAGGGAATCACAAACAGCAGTCCGATGCAGCAGGTGAGAAAGCCCAGCAGATACAGAGGGATAAAGCTCACATCGAGATAAAAGCGTCTCGCCTTGCTTCCCTTCATGATTTTACGGCTGAAGCGCAGGCACTGAACCGCAGAAAAATCCGGAAAGTCCAGCATCACAAAGTAGCTCTGCGAGTACATCAGGCTGATGATGACGGATGCCACAAGCCCGAAGCAGAAGGCGATGGTGATGGGAATCAGCATGTAAAGGGAGTCGATCACCATCCACAGAGCCAGCAGGAGAAACAGCGGAACGAAGGACGCCAGCATCAGAAGGAGCTGGTAAAGCTGGATCAGGATGGCCTTATCCGGGTGATGGGTAAAACCGTAGAACACATCGCTGACCCGGATGTTTCCCCCGCAGGAAATATTCAGATACAGATAGGTCTGTCCGGCGATAAAAATACCGGCAAAAAGCTGCAGCAGACATTCGATGATAAAGCTGACAATCAGCCCGGGCATGGTCCGCGTATCCAGAGGAAGCGTGATCACACTGGTGATCGCGAACATGATGATCTCCACAATGAGGATCGCGGGAATGATCGTTCCATATTTTCCAAGAAGCTGCCCCTTTGCTCTGGCCTTCAGCTCAGCCGAGGTTGCATGTCTTTCCATATTGTTTTCTCTCCTTTTGGTATAAGGCATTACTAATCTTCGCCGTAGATATCCTGTATTTCATCCCAGGCCTCGTCGAAGCTTTCGCCGTAGAAATATTCATAATACTGATTCAGCTGATCATGAAATTCCTTCTGCATATTCGGGTTGGTGAACAGCAGCAGAAAGGAGCTCGCCACGATCAGGATATTGACGATCAGGCCGAGTATGCCCGTCAGGACGCCAACCTTCGCGTTGGGAAGCATGGCCCTGTCGTTTCCCTTGGACAAAAGAGCCAGGATGATGGAGAGGCATCCGAAAATGACAGGAGGAAAAACCGTCCCCGTGAAAGCGCTGAGAATGGCCAGGATGCCGAGCACCATGGAAGCGGTTGCAAAGGAGCTTCCGGGATGTCTGGTCGGCGGCGTATAATACGGCGGAATGCCGGAATTGTTGTTCTGCCAGGGCGGGATCTGCCCGTTGTTATAATTGTCCATGTTTACCTCCGTGCGCAAAAGGCACAAATTCTGATTTTTATGGAAAAGCTTATGAAAGATATTGTAGCACGCATGGGGAGATGTGACAAATAAAAAAAGTGTGAAAGCGCCCGTTTATGAGCAAAGGTAGCTGCGAAGCGCGGCTTTGCGAATGGCGCGGAGTGAACTGTAACAATCCCGACTATAAAGTGAAATAAAAAAGGAAGTGAAAGAAAAAAAGGAAGAAGCTTGAAATTACGCGCCTCCTTCCACTATAATAAAAGAGCGTCCCGCACATCTCTGCGACTGGAGAGGGTGGGAGGTTCTTTTATTTTTATGAAAGGAAAGGGACATCCTGTCTGCAGGACAGGAAATACAGACGACAGAAAATGGATATCACAGGAAAGCTTACAGAAGAACTGAAGGTTCAGAAATGGCAGGTGGAAGCGGCGGTAAAGCTGATCGACGAGGGGAATACGATTCCCTTCATTTCCCGTTACCGTAAGGAAGCAACGGGCTCTATGAATGACGAGCAGTTAAGAGATCTTTACGAACGCCTGAACTACCTGAGAAATCTGGAAGAAAAGAAGGAACAGGTTTTATCCAGTATAGAAGAGCAGGGAAAGCTGACGGAAGAGCTGAAGGAAAAAATCCTCGCGGCTGAGACCCTGGTGGTGGTGGACGACCTCTACAGGCCTTACCGCCCCAAGAGAAGAACCCGCGCCAGCGTGGCGAAGGAGAAGGGGCTGGAAGGGCTGGCGCAGCTCATTCTGGCGCAGGAGACAGACCGTCCACTGGAAGAGGAGGCCGCCGCTTATGTGAGTGAGGAAAAGGGCGTGGAGAGCGCCGCGGACGCGCTGCAGGGCGCGAAGGATATCATCGCGGAGATGATTTCCGATGAGGCGGACTACCGGATTTTCATCCGGAATCTCACCTTTGAGGAAGGAAAACTCACCAGCACGGCAAAGGACGAGAAGGCTGCCAGCGTTTACGAGACCTATTATAATTATGAAGAGCCACTGAAAAAGACGGCAGGCCACCGCATCCTGGCTTTAAACCGTGGAGAAAAGGAAAAATTCCTCACCGTGAAGGTGGAGGCTCCCGAGGAGCGGATTCTGCAGTATCTGGCCAAAAAGGTCGTCACCAGGCAGAATAACATCACGGAACCCGCGCTCCGTGAGGCGATTGCGGACAGCTATGACCGTCTGATCGCGCCTGCCATCGAGCGGGAAATCAGAAACGACCTGACTGAGAAAGCGGAGGACGGCGCCATTTCCGTGTTCGGAAAGAATCTGGAGCAGCTGCTCATGCAGCCGCCTATCGCGGGAAAGGTGGTGCTGGGCTGGGACCCGGCCTTCCGCACGGGCTGTAAGCTGGCAGTGGTGGACGAGACGGGAAAGGTGCTGGATACGAAGGTGATTTATCCGACGGCGCCCCAGAATAAAGTGGAAGAAGCGAAAAAGGAGCTGAAGCGCCTCATTGACAAATATCACGTTTCCCTGATTTCCGTAGGAAACGGAACCGCTTCCCGGGAATCCGAGCAGGTGATTGTGGAACTGATCAAGGAACTTTCCACACCCGTGCAGTATGTGATCGTAAATGAAGCGGGCGCTTCCGTGTATTCGGCGAGCAAGCTTGCCACGGAGGAATTTCCTAATTTTGACGTGGGACAGCGCAGCGCTGCTTCCATCGCGAGACGCCTGCAGGACCCGCTGGCGGAGCTGGTGAAGATCGATCCCAAGTCCATCGGCGTAGGCCAGTACCAGCACGACATGAACCAGAAAAAGCTGTCGGAGGCCCTGGAGGGCGTGGTGGAGAACTGCGTGAACCGGGTGGGCGTGGATCTGAACACGGCCTCCGCATCCCTGTTGGAATACATTTCAGGAATCACGAAGACCATCGCAAAAAATATTGTGGAATACAGAGAAGCCAACGGCAGGTTCACCAACCGGAAACAGCTTCTCAAGGTGCCCAAGCTGGGCCCGAAGGCCTTTGAGCAGTGCGCGGGCTTCCTGCGCATTCAGGACGGGGAAAATCCTCTGGACGCCACCAGCGTGCATCCGGAATCCTATGAGGCGACCATGAAGCTTCTGGACCGACTGGGCATGACGTTTGATGATGTGAAGAAGCTGCAGGCGCAGGCGGCCGCAGCGAAGAGGAACGGAAAGAGCGGCTTACGGACGGCGGCCGGAGCAGGCGGCGGAACCGATGCGAAGGGCGCAGCCTCCGGCGGAACCGGCAGTGCCGCAGGACAGGGAGGCAGAGGAACCGCACAGAACGGCTTTGACAGAAAGGGCAGCCGGATGGTGATCCGCAACACGAACACCGCCATGGGCCGGGCTCTCGCAGCGGCCATGGGAGGCATTTCTCTGGAAGAAGGCGGACAGAACGCGAAGAAGCAGGCGGCGCGGCAGGATGCCGGAAATCAGGCGAAAACGCAGACGGAGCAGTCCGGGCATGGACCGGAAAACGCTTCCGGACTCTCCGCTTCCGGCCTGGAGCGAAGAGTCGGAGATAAGGCGAAGCTGGCGCAGGAGCTTGGCATCGGGGAGATCACTCTGACGGATATCTTAAAAGAGCTGGAGAAGCCCGCAAGAGATCCCAGAGAAGATATGCCCGCCCCGATCTTAAGAAGCGACGTGCTGGATATGAAGGATTTAAAGCCCGGCATGATCCTGAAGGGAACCGTGAGGAACGTCATCGATTTCGGCGCTTTCGTGGATATCGGCGTGCATCAGGACGGCCTGGTCCACATTTCTCAGATCACCGACCGCTTCATTAAGCATCCGCTGGAGGCGGTCAGCGTGGGAGACGTGGTGGACGTGAAGGTTCTGGATGTGGATGTGGCGAAGAAGCGGATCTCCCTCACCATGCGCCTGGATCAGGAGGCGAAGCCGAAGGACAGACAGAAAAAGTGAGAAGGGAAGCGCCGCTGAGACAGGAAAGGGATATGGAAAAGGAGCAATCGGATAGGGGAAGGAACTTCCTCTATCCGATTTCGCGATACGCACAGCTTATGACATGCCGCTCGCTGTACTTGCCCGGCAGAAGGAGCCTTCTTCAATATTTTGCACGGAGAAAGCCGGTACTGACGGAGAAACAAAATTGTGCGGTTGAAGGGGAGCTGGATTCCGGGGTATAGTAGAAACAGGAAAAACAGAACCGGGGATGAACCGGAAAAGGGAGGGTTTCAGTATGGCAAAAACGGAAAAAGAGCTCTGCGCACTGATGGAACGGGTGAACGATTACTGGATCGGGCAGAATCCGGAAACGGGGGACTGCGCCTGGGAGCGGGCCGCTTATTTTCTGGGGAATATGGCGGCGTACGAGATTCTGAAAAAACCGGAATATCTGGAATATGCCGTCCGGTGGGCAGAAAACAACGGCTGGAATTTTTACAGAAATCCGCAGGATCAGGCGACCAACGCGGATGATTTAAGCTGCGGGGAGACCTATCTGGACCTGATGGAAAAATACGGCGTAAAGGGCAGCATGGAGCATATCAGAAAAACCATGGAATGGACGGCGCAGGATCCGCAGAATGATTACTGGTGGTGGATAGACGCCATCTACATGGCCCTTCATTTTTACAATCGTGCGGGACTCTGCCTGAAGGAGGAAAAATTGTTCGATAAGGCGTACCGGCTGTTTCTGAATACGAAAAAAGAACGGGGCCTGTATGACGAACAGGAGGGTCTGTGGTTCCGGGATGAAAACTATCTTCCGGACCGGGCGCGGACGGCGGACGGGAAAAAGGTATTCTGGTCCCGGGGAAACGGCTGGGTATTCGCCGGTCTTGCCAGGACGCTCGAGATCCTTCCGGAGGAGCACGCTTATTACAGGGAATATGAACAGACCTTTCGCAGGATGGCTCAGGCTCTGCGAAGCTGCCAGCAGGAAGATGGCTTCTGGCATACGAGCCTCCTTTCTCCGCAGGAGTTTGACATGCCGGAAACCTCCGGAACGGTGCTCAATGTGCTTGGCATGCTGATGGGAATCCGGTTGGGGATCCTGCCGGAGGATTACAGGGACTGCGCCATAAGGGGATTTGATGCCCTGGTGAGGGAAGCGGTGCAGGAGGATGGAAGGATCGCCTGGGTGCAGACGGTCGCGGCGGCTCCGGGCCCGGTGAGAAAGGAATGTACGAATGATTATGCGGTGGGAACCTTCCTTCTGGTATGCCGGGAACTGATTTATGAAATGCGGGCGGAATGATGAAAAGAAAAAGATATCGGTATCTGTACCGGCTGACCCTCATCATTTTTCTGATGCTTGCTCTTCCTGTCATTCTGATTACCTGGTTTTTCTGGAATCGTTCCTTTGAAGAGATGCGAAAAGGGAATGAAGCCTATTATGAAAAGATGACGGAGTCCTTCATGAACGGCTTCAACAGGGAGCTGACGGAGCTGAAGGATCACGCGTCCCGGCTGAGTGTGGGCAGCAGGAAGACGGACAGTGCTTTTTTCCGGGGAGAGGAAAGCTTTCAGGAGAACGCCTACTGGTATTATGAGGCGGTGGAGGAGCTGAAGGAGAATGCCAATTTCGACATCAGCGACTGGGGGATCTATTATTATGGAATAGACAGCGTGATCACCAGAAGCGGAAACCGGTCTTTGAAGCAGTATGTGGAAAACACGCTGCTTCAGGATGGAGGAGACGCTGAGCAGGCGATGCATTTTTTCTCCGAAGGGAACTACCGGCAGATGAAGATGGTGTTCGCGACGACGAACACCGCGGACAGCCATGAGGGAAAAATGCTGGCGGGCTACTGCACCACCCTGGGAAGCGGCGGAGACAAAGCCCTGATCTTCTATGTGATCGACCCGCAGAATTATAAGGATCTGTGGAATGTGGGCTATGATGAGGAGGGCGTATACTTTTATGTGTTAAACAGCCTGACGGATCAGGTTTTCCTCGCCTTTGGGGATGCGGCCGGGGCAGAGGAACTCAGACTGGAAGAAAACGAGAGAACGACGCACGGGATCAGGCAGAAGGTGCTGTATCAAAGCAGCAACAGCCTGCTGCCCCTTTCCTTTGCCGTGTATGTGACGGAAGACTCGCTGCAGAATAATATCACGGAGTTTTATCAGAATATGCGTCTGCTGTCCGTGTTTCTGGTGCTGTTTCTCCTGGCGTTGTGCGTGGCGGCCCTGTATATGGAATACCGTCCGGTGCACCGGCTGCTTGCGGGAATGGAGAATTATGAGGAGTATGAGGGAGGAGAGTTCGAGACGATCCAGAACGCTCTGCATGACAGGAGCGTGAAGATTCAGGAACAGGAAATGCTCGTCCTGGACCTTCTTGTCAGCCATCTGCTTTACGGCGTCCCGGTGTCTGCCGGAAAGCTGGAACGCCTGGTGGCGGGAGCGCCCGCGACCGGTTACTGCGTCTATCTTCTGGAGGGACATGTGCTTTTGAGCAGCGAGGCGTCGCAGTTTGCGAAAGAGGCGGAAAAACAGTTTTCCGCGAGGCTGTTCGTTACCGACCTGCAGGAGGAAGATCAGAACGTCATCATCGCCTTTCTGAAAGAAGCGAATGCCGGGGAGTTGGAGGTATGGATGGAAGGAAGGTTCCGGGAGAGGTTTGTTTCGGATTATTCCTTTTATCCGGGAAAGGTGGTGGAATCTCCCGATGAGATCCGCTCCAGCTATCTGTACTGCTGTGAAAAAAAGAAGGAACGGGAGACGAAGCTGACTCTGGAATTGGAGGATCAGAAGGCGCAGCAGTCCAGGAAAGAGCAGCAGAAAAAGAAGAGGGACGAGATCCTTGCCTATCTGGAAGCCCATTACAGGGATACGGATCTCAGCCAGACCCAGGTGGCGGACGCCTTTCAGATTTCCAGCTATACCTTGAGCAGGATGTTTAAAAGTCAGGTGGGAATCGGCTTTACGGAATACGTGAACGCGAAGCGCCTGGATTACGCGAAGGAGCTGCTGCTGACAACCTCTTACTCCATCCGGGAGATTTCCATCCTGTCGGGCTTTGGCAACGACAACTATTTTTCCAGAATTTTTAAAGCGTCAACTGGCGTTTCCCCGACCCGGTTCCGGGAGGGATAAGATTGACAGCCTGCTTCAGAAGCGGCAGGCGGCGGCTTCCGGCTGCAGAACGATGCGGCCGGAGGCCTTTTCTTTTTTATAGGATGCGTGACAAAATGCATAAAAATCCGCTTCAAAATTTTGCTTTCGATACAAAGTGCATGAAATGGCAAAAAAGTATTCTTGAACAGAAGAAATATGCACAATATAATTGCATTAACGAGAACGGAATTATACAAAATCACAAAATGAAAATCGCAAAAGGAGATGGTGGATGATGAAAAAGAAAAAACGAACGGTTTCCTCAAACGTCAGTTTGAAGAACCGGATCTGGAAAAACAGGCAGTATTATCTGCTGATCCTGCCTGCCGTGATCTATGTGCTGATCTTCTGCTACGCGCCGATGTACGGCCTGCAGATCGCGTTTAAGGATTATAAGGTTTCCCTGGGGATTCTGGGAAGCCGGTGGGTGGGCTTCCGGAATTTTACGGATTTCTTCAACGGATATTATTTCTGGAATCTGATCCGCAATACCTTCGCCCTGTCCCTGTACACGCTGTTTGTGGGGTTCCCGGTGCCGATCCTTGTGGCGCTGGTTGTCAACGAGCTGAGCGGAGGATTTAAGCGGGTGACGCAGACCGTGCTGTACGCGCCGCACTTTATTTCCACCGTGGTTATCGTGGGTATGATTACCATATTGTTTTCTCCTTCCATGGGAGTGGTCAATACGATCCTGAACGCGCTGGGAATGGACAGCGTGTACTTCCTTGGAGATCCGAAATATTTCAGGCACCTGTATGTGTGGTCCGGCGTGTGGCAGGATATGGGATGGGGAGCCATCATCTACATCGCGGCGCTTTCCGGGATCGATCCGTGTCTGCACGAGGCGGCGTCCATCGACGGCGCGTCCCGGCTCCAGAGGATCCTTCATATTAACATTCCGGGCATCCTTCCCACGATCATCATCATGCTGATCCTGCAGATCGGCAATATCGCCTCCGTGGGCTATGAAAAGGTATATCTGCTTCAGAACGATCTGAACATGGAGGTGGCGGAGGTGATCTCCACCTACGTGTATAAACGGGGTATCGTCAATACGAGTTACAGCTTTTCCACGGCGGTGGGGCTTTTCAACAACGTGGTCAATGTGGTCATGCTGCTGATCGCCAACGCGATTTCCAGAAAATACAGCGAAACGAGTCTCTTTTAAGGCGGAAGGGGAGGAAAGAAAATGACCGGGAAAACGAAAAGAAAAAAGCTGACGCCGTTTGACGTCGTGGTACATATCATTGCCCTGTTCCTGCTTGCTATCGTCGTCTATCCGCTGATCCTGGTGCTGTCCAGCTCCATCAGCGATCCGCAGATGGTGGCGACGGGAAAGGTCCTGCTGCTGCCGAAGGGGATCACCTTTGACGGATACGCGCAGATCTTTCAGAATCAGGACATCCTGATCGGCTATGCCAATACCATTTTTTACACGGTGATCGGAACCCTGCTGAATCTGCTCGTCACCGTGCCGGCGGGATATGTGCTGTCGAAAAAAACGGTTCCGGGAAACCGCTTTTTCATGACGCTGTTCATGATCACCATGTATTTTTCAGGCGGAATGATCCCCACCTTCCTGTGGGTGAACAGCCTTGGCCTGTACAACAGCAGGCTGGTGCTCATCATTCTCGGAGCCTTCAATACCTATAACTGTATCATCTGCCGTTCCTTCTTTTCTTCCATGCCGGTGGAACTGGAGGAGGCGGCGTCCATCGACGGCTGTTCCGTGATCGGGACGTTTGTGAAGATCATCCTGCCGCTGTCGAAGGCGCTTCTGGGCGTGATGGTCCTGTATTTTGCCGTCGTGCACTGGAATTCCTATTTTGACGCCATGATCTACATCCGGGACGACGCCAAACAGCCGCTGCAGGTATTTCTGCGGCGGATCCTGATCCTGGCGCAGACGCAGGCGGACATGGAGGAGGCGGCGGGCTACGGGCAGACGCTCGCCAATCTGGAAGCGCTGATGCGCTACGCGGTCATCGTGGTATCTTCGCTGCCGCTTTTGATCGTCTATCCGTTCCTACAGAAATATTTTGACAAGGGAGTTATGATCGGCTCGGTCAAGGGGTGACTTCGCCCTGAGAAAGCCGGATTTAATTCAAAAAAATGCCGCGAAAAAGCGGCGGAAAGGGTGTTGTTATGAAGAAAAAACTGGTATCATTGATCCTGACGGCGGCCATGGTTCTGTCCCTTGGCGCATGCGGACAGACCGGAGGAGAGACCGCTTCGTCTGCTCCGGCCGCGGCGGAAACGCAGGAAGCCGCTGCGGAGGCCTCTTCCGGGGAGGAGACGGCCGCTTCGCAGGAGGCTTCGGCGGAAACGGCTGCCGCGGCGGAAGCCGGCACTTATCCGATCGTGGATGAGCCCATTACCGTGACGGGTCTGGTGGTTGGAAAGGACACCGCGACCAGAAGCGACCGTCTGGTGTGGAACAAGGTTTCCGAAGTGACCGGGATCAACATCGAATGGGAGGTCATCGACGCGGACGCTCTGGCCACCTATCTGGCGGGCGGCGACTGGCCGGATTTCATCCATTATAATCTGGATTCCAGCATGGTAAACGATTATGGCGTTGTGGGCGGAAGGTTCGTCAACTATTTGGATTATCTGGATCTGATGCCCAACCTTGTCCAGACCTTTGAGGACTACCCCATCGCGAAAAAGGCTTCCATCGAGATCAACGGGGAAATGTACAGCCTGCCCGGCATTGAAGTTTCGGCGACCACGGCTTCGGCAAGGCCCTATGTGAGAACGGACGTGCTGGATGCGGCGGGCCTGAGCATGCCGACGACGGTAGAGGAATTCCACGACGCGCTGGCCGTGCTGAAGGAAAAGAACGGGGAAGCGAGCTTCATCCCGGATCTGTCAAACGACGAATCCTACTGGGGGCCCATGCTGTTCGCTGCCTTCGGCCCTCTGACCAACATGAACTTCGACGATGACGGCACGGGAAAGGTGATCTTCAACCGTACCTCCGAGCAGATGAAGCTTTATCTGACCTACATGAACCAGCTGTATGAAGAGGGACTGATCGATCAGGAATATCTGACCATGGACGGGACGGTCCGGTTTGACCGGGCAAAATCCGGAAAGGTGGCGTTCATCGGCGGAGGAGAGGGAAATTCCCTGGAGGCTTCCGACTTCGCGGACAGAACCTTCCATCTGGACTGCATGGCTCCTCTGACCTCGGAATATGATTCCACTCAGGAAATCCTCGGAAAATCCGTTTATTTCCCCAACGGCGGTTTCTATATGAACGCCGAGAGCGAATATGTGGAAGAGCTCTGCCGGATGTTCGATATCATGTACGCCACGGAAGAGGTGGTGGAGGGAAGCGGCCTGTATGGAGAATCCTTCTGCTATGGCATGGAAGGCGTGGACTGGGATTACGGCGAGGAAGGCTCCGGCGTCTACGTGTTCCACTGCCCGGAGGAGTATGACGGCGCTTTTACCAATTATCAGTATGGAGAACTGATCTGGGAGGGCGCAGGACGTCAGGATGCTCTTGCCGGCCTGGTGACGGAAACAGAAGGAAACAGCAAGGCGAGACAGCAGGGCTTTGTGAATAACGTGATCCCTTATCAGTCCGACCTGTATTTCCCTGTGGACCTTCTGACCTTTACGGAGGATGAGCAGTACACGCTGGATAACCGGCTGACGGATATCAAGACCTACTATAAGGAAATGGAAGGCAAGTTCATCACCGGCGTGGCGGACATTGAGACGGAGTGGGATACCTACTGCGAGACGCTGGAGCAGATGGGCATCAACGAAGTGCTGGAGGTCTATCAGGCATCCTATGACAGATGGAACAGCCAGTAAAAAAAGAAAGATGTTTCATGCCGCCCGTGCGGCATCGGAGCATGCGGAAGCTTTCGGAGGGCCGGCCTTTTGGCCGGCCCTCCGGGGGTTGGGGCGATGAAACAGAAGAAACAGGTGAAAAAGGAGAGGCAGATGGAGGAATGGATCAGGAAAGTCAGACTGCGCGAAGGCTTCTGGAAACAGCAGAGCGACAAAAACCGGGAGATCACCATGCGCGCTGTCTGGGACCGGTTCGCGGATACAGGAAGGATCGGAGCCTTCCGCTGTGACTGGAAGGAAGGGATGAGGCATAAACCGGATGTGTACTGGGACTCCGATGTGGCGAAATGGATGGAGGCGGCAGCATATCTTCTGGGCAAGGAGGAGATCCCCTGGATCAGAGAACGGCTGGAATGGCTGATCGACCGGATCGAGGAGAACCAGGAGCCGTGCGGCTATTTTAATACTCATTTTATGACAGTGGAGCCCGGGAGGCGCTTCACGGACCAGGACGCCCATGAGCTGTACTGCGCGGGACATCTCATGGAAGCGGCCGCCGCATACCGGGAGTGCTGCGGGGAAACGAGATTTTTAAACGCCATGTGCAGATATGCGGACTATATTTATGAGATTTTCTATGTACAGAAATCGGCCGCCTTTTCCGTGCCCGGCCATGAGGAGATCGAGCTCGCGCTCATCCGTCTGTACCGGATGACGGGAGAACGCAGATATCTGGAGCTTGGCCTGTATTTTCTGAACACCAGAGGGACCGTGCCGCCCTTTGACAGACAGAGGCAGAACCACCTTCCCGTGCGCAGTCAGAAGACCGCGCAGGGGCATTGCGTCCGTGCGCTCTATCTCTATACGGCGATGGCAGACGCCGCACGGGAAACGGAGGATGAAGCGCTTCATGAGGCCTGCAGGGGCCTGTTTCTTGACATTACGCGGCATAAAATGTATCTGACGGGAGGCGTCGGCTCCACCTATACGGGCGAATGCTTTACGGAAAATTATGATCTGCCCAATGAAACGGCCTATGCGGAAACCTGCGCTTCCATCGCCATGATCCTGTTCTGTGAGCGGATGCTTCGGCTGGAGCATTCTTCGGTGTATGCGGATATCATCGAGCGGGAGCTTTATAACGGAATGCTCTCCGGGATCTCCCTGAACGGAAAGGCCTTTTTCTATGAAAATCCGCTGGAGATCACGCTGGCGAAAAGGCTGGAGTATGACGAAGGGATGGTGAAGCTGCTGGGTAAGGTCCGGCTGCCCATCACGCAGAGACAGGAGGTCTTTACCTGCTCCTGCTGCCCGCCGAATCTGAACAGGACCCTCGCTTCTCTGGAAAGGCTTCTGTACAGCGTAGAGGGGCGGACCGTCTGCATTCATCAGTTCGCGGACAGCGAATTGTCCTGCGGCGGCATGACGGTAAGGGTGAAGACGGACTATCCGGTTTCCGGCAGGGTGGAGGTATCCGCCGCGGGAACGGAGTGTGTCCGGATCCGGATCCCCGGCTGGTGCAGACATTTTTCCATCGACAGGGAATGGACGATGGAGGACGGCTACGCCTGTGTGAAGGCGGAAGCGTTCACGGTGGAATTTGATATGACCCCGGAATACCGGATGGCAAATGAAAATGTCTGGGAGGACGCCGGAAAGGCCGCTGTCATGAGAGGGCCTGTGGTTTACTGCGCGGAAGGACTGGATCAGGAAGAGAGCCTGCACAAGCTCTGGCTGGATACCGGGGCGGCGCCGGAGGAAGAGGACAGCGAATATTTCGGCCTTCCCATTCTGAAAACGAAGGGATGGGTCCGAAGGACGGGATCGGGACTCTATGAAAAATGGGAGCGGCGGATGGAGGAAACGGAAATCACGCTGATCCCCTACTATGGATTCGCGAACCGGGGAGAAACGGATATGCGGGTCTGGATGAACGCACTGTGAAGCGCGGCGCTTCGGCATGGAGGGAAGATTGAAAAATGCGCTCGATAGCGCATTTTTCAATCAGGATTTGCGCCGAAGCGTCGCAAATCCCGTTATCGCAGCGCCGAACTGGAGGTTCGGCGCGCGTGCCTCAGCGTAAAACGCTTCGGCATGGAGGAAAAAATGAGAGCAGAGTATCAGGGAATTGTGGACGATATGCTTCGTCTGGTGGAAAAGAAGCAGTTGAAGGACCGCAGCCTGTGGAAACTGGTGTCCGGACAGTTTGCGAAGACGCCGGATGATGCGGATCACGGCTGGAGGGGAGAATACTGGGGGAAGCTCATGCGGGGAGCCTGCATGACCTGGCAGTATACCCGGGACGAAGAGCTGTATGATATTTTAACGGAAACGGTGAGGGATCTGCTGTCCTGCCAGGAGGAGGACGGCCGGATCTCCACCTACAGCCGGAAGGAGGAATTTCACGGCTGGGACCTCTGGTGCCGGAAATATGTGCTTCTCGGTCTGATCCATTTTTATGAGATCTGCCGGGACGAAGCGTTCCGGCATCAGGTTCTGGAGGCGGCGGGGCGGCATCTGGATCATATCATCCGCCATATCGGAAAGGAGCAGGGGAAGCTTTCCATCACGCGGGCCTCGGACAACTGGCTCGGGATCAACTCCAGTTCCATCCTGGAGCCGGTGGTACGGCTGTATCTTTTGAAACCGGAGAAACGGTATCTGGATTTTGCCGGCTACATCGTGGAAAACGGCGGGGCGGAGGGCTTCCACATTTTTGAGGCCGCGTATGAGGATCAGCTCAGCCCGTATGAGTATCCGGTGACGAAGGCCTACGAGCTGATGTCCTGCTTTGAGGGCCTGCTTTTCTACGCGGAGGTCAGAAAAAGCGAAAAATGGAGACAGGCGGTGGTGCGCTTTGCGGACCGCCTGCTGGAGACGGAGGCCACCGTTGTGGGAGGCTCCGGCTGTCAGCATGAGCTGTTCAACCATTCCGCGCTGATGCAGAGCGGGACGAAATACGACGACCTGATGCTGGAAACCTGCGTCACGGTGACCTGGATGAAGCTGATGGAGCGGGTATACCGCCTGACCGGGGAGATGAAATATCTGGAAGAAGCGGAACGGTCCGCCTTCAACGCCCTTTACGGGGCGGTGAATACGGAAAACGCTGCCTGCGGGCCGGAGGCCGTGTTCGACGAGCCGTATTACCGGGAGGTTTATGACCGGGCGACCGGACGGCCTGTTGGACAGGAAGCGGCCCTGGCAGCCGGCAGACCGGCCGCCGGCGGTCCGGCCGGAAACAACGATGGGCAGGCCGGAAACAACGGCGGACAGGGCCAGATGTTCGACAGCTACAGTCCTCTGATGTCCGGGATACGGGGACGCGCGGTGGGCGGCTTTAAGAGCATGGAGGAAAATACCGCGTACTGCGGCTGCTGCATCGCCATCGGGGCGGCAGGCTGCGCGCTGGCGACGCTGATGGCGGCGAGGGATACCGAGGAAGGCGTGGAGATCGACCTCTGCCTGCCCGGGACGATCCGGACAGAGGTTCATGGCGTTCCCGTGGAGCTGAAGATAGAAAGCCCCTATCCAAAGCCGGGAGAGATCCTTCTGTCCGTGAAAGCGGAGAAGGAAACCGAATGGGAGCTGCGTCTGCGGATTCCGTCCTTTGTGGAGGAGGGAAGCGTGCGGATCAACGAAGAGGAGCCGGAGAAAATACCGGATCAGGTGCGGCCGGGAAGCTTTGCTGTCATAAAGCGGCTGTGGAAGACGAAAGATGCCGTCCGCCTTTCCCTGAACTGGGGGCTCCGATATGTCCACGGGATGGAAAATCCGGAGGATGAAGACAGCGCCCGGCAGACGGCGGTCCTGTACGGCCCGCTTACGCTGGCCAGGGACAGGAGGCTGGAGAAGGGCGCGCCGGAAGACATTCCCTGCCAGTGCCGCCTGGAGGCGTCGTTTGGAGGGAAGAAAATACCGATGATCGATTACGCCTCCGCCGGAAAGACCTGGAGACAGGATTCCCGGATGGCGGTCTGGATGACGGAACCGGGTTTTGCGGGAACGTCCGGATGCAGTGATGATGCGCGATTTCCAGAGGAGGGATAACGGCAGATGGAAATTTCAGATATCAGCTTAAAGAACTTTGAAATATCAGGCAATGCTCAGATCCGCATGGAGGGGAGCGGTCTGAGCGTAACGGCCGGGGAACACGGCGGGATCCGCACACCCAAATGGAGGTCGCTTGCGGAAAAAGTGACGTTATGCATGTCCGGCAGGTTGAAAGACGGAGCTGCGGTATATTCTGTCCGCTCCTTTGACGGACAGGGAAATGAAAACACGGTGCAGACGGAAGAAATTACTGCGGATGACAACGGGAGATTTTCAGTCCGCTGCAGTTTTGATCCGATCAGCCTTGCCGTCTATCAGAATGCGGCCTGCTTTCAGATCGCTGTAACCGCTGTTTCGTCAGGGCTGGAAATGGAGCTGGCTCAGTTTTCCCTGTCCGAAGAGACTCACAGTCAGAGTCGGAAAACGGAAGAGCGGAAACCGGAGCAAAAGGAAGGGATGGTTCATTGGGATATTTTACGGACACCCCAGAAAATTTTGTTCGTGGGCAATTCCCTGCTTTTAGGGGTTCTGAATCAATATGGAATGTGCGCCAGTTCTCCGCAAAAGGACTACGCCTTTCTTGTCATGCAGGAAATCCGGAAGCATAACCCCAACTGCGCCTTTGAAAAGCTTCAGGGAAGCGGATGGGAACATGCGGAAAGCATGGAAGCGTTTGAAAACTGGTTCTGGAGGGAAGAAAACATTTATACGCACAGGCCGGCAGCGGAAAGCTTTACAAAGGATCTGACGCTGATTCTGATCCAGCTGACGGATAATGTAAATACGGAAAAGAAAATCAGAAATTTTGAAAAAACACTGGATCCTTTTATCCGGTACATCAGGGAGCTTTCGCCCGGGGCGGCGATCCTCTGGATCCATGGCTGGTACAACCGGGAAAATACCTGCGACGTACTGGCGGAAGCATGTAACCGGTGGGAAATCGCAAGGATCGATATTTCTGACCTGAACGTTCCGGAAAACCAGGCGTCTGCCGGACAGATGTGCGAAGATCCGGAAGGCGGGGCATTTCCCGCTCCGGACATCTGGCTGACGCATCCGGGAGACCGGGGAATGGAAAAAATTGCGGAAAGAATCCTGAAGGCCCTGGAATCAGACGAAAAGAATTAGATAGGGAAGGAAGAAATACCCATGATTATTCATCTCAGTGATTATCAACACCTGTTTCAGGAAGATGACGCCACTCTGGCCGTTCAGGAAGCGCTTTATGTCTGCAGGAAACATCCGGGAAGCATATTGAAGCTTGGCGGCGGGCAGCTTCATTTCCATCCCCGGTATGCCTTTCAGAAGGAATACTATATTTCCAACAATGATTACAGCAGAAAATCCATCATCTTTCCGTTGATCGGTATGCAGGGTCTGACGATAGACGGGGAGGGAGCGGAACTTCTTTTTCACGGGGAAGTGCTCCCTTTTGTGCTGGATCACAGCGAAAATATCGAATTGAAAAATTTTACCATGGACTACCCGCGTCCTTTTTTCTTCCAGGCACAGGTTGCCTCAGCCTCCGAAAAAAGAATCGAATTGCGCTATGATCCTGGAGAATTCGCAGTTTCAATAAAAGACGGAAAATTTGTTTTTTTCAGTGAAGAGGACGGATGGAGCGTGGCAAGAGACCGGGTGCTGTGCTGTGAATTTGATCAGGAAACAGGGATGCCGTCCGCTTTTATCCCGCCCTATTTTGCCTGCCTGCGAAAAGAGCACGATTCTTCTTTCCTGAGCCACATGTACCGTTATCTTACCGCCAGACAGACCGCGGAAAACCGGATATGCCTGGAAGGGGAATTCGGCCATCTGCATCAGGTGGGAAATGAATGGGTATGTACCTTTTCTGATCGGAAAAATCCCGGGATTTTCTGCAACAGAACAAAAGACATCATGCTTCGGGACATTACAGTATATGCGGCGGCTTCCATGGGGGTGATCTGTCAGCTCTGTGAAAATATCACGTTGTATCACTTCAATACACAGCCCCGCAAAGGCTCCGGAAGATTTCTGTCCGTAAACGCGGACGCCACTCACTTTGTGAACTGTTGTGGGTTTGTCCGGTATGAGGGCTGTACCTTCGTGAATATGCTGGATGATGCAGGGAACATTCACGGAAATTATCTGAAATGCGTTTCCATCATCAATGAACATACCCTGCTTCTTACATTCGGACATCCGCAGCAGAAAGGGGTAAATCTCTTTGATCCGGGAGACCGGGTTCATCTGATTGACAGCCAAGATATGTCCAATGTAGCTGCGCTCATCGTAAAGAGCGCGGAACTGCTCTCTCCGGATTATCTCCGGCTGGAGCTGGAAGAAGAGCTGCCAACGCTCCGGGAGCATATCCTGGAAGGGCATGCTCTGGAGAAAGAACCGGAAAGATATGCGGTAGAGAATTTTTCCAAAATGCCGGAACTGTATATCCATAACTGTATCTGCGGCGCAAACCGCCCCAGAGGATTTCTCCCGGCCACCTGGAAGAAAACGGTGATCACAGATAATACTTTTTATAATATGAACAGTGCTCTTCATTTTACGGGCGACTGCACGGACTGGTTTGAAAGCGGGCCGGCCGGGAATGTCATTGTGAGCAAAAACAATTTTAAGAATGCGGCTTATGCCGGCGGGGCTGCCATTTCAGTCAGCCCGCATATCGAAGACCGGGATGCAGTGTATCACAGAAATATCATCATTGAGGATAATACCTTTGAGATGCACGAGGAAAGGTTCTTATATGCGGCCAATGTGGAAAATCTGATCTTCCGCAAGAACCATTTTCTGGAAAATCCGGCTCTGCCTGCGCATGGAAAGCTGGGTACGGACGGTGTTCTGATTGGGGAAGGCTGCAGGAATATTGAAATTGAACCGGTTTAAATAAACTCCCCCTCATGCTTTTTGAAAAATTCATAGTACGCCCGGACGTTTTCCAGCTCATACCAGCGCTTTACGTCAACGGGCTCCTCGTCCAGATCATAGATTTTGGCCCCTTTCATGGACAGTAGGAAGGGGGAGTGGGTGGCGATGATGAACTGGCAGCCGTAGAAGCGCATGGACTCCTCGAGAAATTTCAGAAGCGCCTGCTGCTTTTCGGGAGAAAGGCTGTTTTCCGGCTCGTCCAGCAGATACAGGCCGTTGTCCTGTATTTTTTCTTCAAAGTACAAAAGGGCGCTTTCTCCGTTGGAATGCTCCCGGACATTATCCATCAGACTTTTCCGGACAAATTTGGACTGGGTATTGCTTCTCGCCAGATTCACTTTTTTCAGACGCTCGTAATCGTCCAGGGAACGCATCTGAAAGCGGGAATATTTCGCGTCCAGGTAATCGTCGAACAGCGTTTCCCGTTTCCGGTCGATGCCCGCGTTGAGGCTTCTCAGATTCAGCATGAAATCAAAAACGTCGTCGCTTGTGATGATCCGCCCCTCCGCCGGGGTGCCGCCCTCTGCCTCATAGCCGCAGAGGGCCGTATAATCCTCGAAAAAGCTGGAGCGGTTATACAGGCTGTCCCGTTTCAGGTTCAGCTTTTGGGCAATCACGTTCAGCGCCGTGGTTTTTCCGGAGCCGTTTCCGCCATACAGAATCGTGACCGGTTCAAAGTCCAGCATCCTCAGACGATGCCTGGATAGGATCTGAAATGGGTAATAAGTATCGTAGCAGGTTCTTTTCTGACGCAGAATGAAATCATATTCCTGTTCCTGGTCCGGAAACTGAAAATGGGACAGATAAATCATGGTCACCTCCGTGCCGAAGCGTTTTTTTGCAGAGACTGCCCTGAAAGGGAGGAGAACCCGCTACTCCTGCAGGCTCATGCTCTCCACACTGTAAAGAAACAGCGGATCCGTGATCCCGTCCGCATAGGCGTTGGAAACCAGATGAAAACGGTATACGCAGATATCGGAGGAATCCGTCACGTCATAGAGCCTTGCCGTCATGTCATACCCGCCGTCTTCGGTGGGAGAAGCGGTCAGCAGCTCGGCGGCGGACAGCCCTCTGTCCCCGGGAGACAGGAAATAGGCGTCCCAGCCCTCGTCATACCGGATCATGGAGGAGAGGGATTCCGGAAGCGCGGGCAGGTCGGAGTAAGCGGCAAAGAGCCCGGTGGCAAATTCCTGGGCGGTCTGCCTTGGAACCTTTATTTCGCCGCTTTCTTCCGTGGTGATCAGAGAAGAAGCGCCAGCGTAAAGACCAAGCTCCCGGTACAGCGCTCCCCAGAAAAATTCCGGACTGGAAGGATCATAATCCTGCCCCTGCTCCACGGCAGTCATCATCAGGGCGTCCATGGGCATCAGCATATGGAGAAGGGTCTCGTCCCAGCCGCTGTTCAGGCCGGTTGTTCCGGCGGAAGTGTTCGTTTCAGAGGGACTTTCCGTTCCGGCGGCGTTTCCTGCTCCGGCGGTGCTTTCCGTTTCAGCTTCATTTCCTGCTTCCGTATTGCTTCCCGTTTCCGAAGAAGCTGAGGCATCTGTTGACTCCACTTCTCCGGTTTCCTTTTCCGCAGTTTCAGCGGCAGAAGTATCCGTTGATGGCGCGGCTTCTTCGGTTTCACCGGCCGCGGCATCCGTGGACGCATCCATTTCTGTGGCCCCCGCAGAGAGCGCTTCGGCAGATACGGAGACGGTTTCCAGTTCCTTCGTGCCGCCGGATGAGCAGGCGGAGAGGACGAGGCCGCAGGTCAGAAGGTATGCGGCGGCAGCAGGTAACAGCTTCTTTTTTCTCATCATGTTTCTCCTCGTTGAATTTTGTTTTATCTGATTAAAAGTTGAAAAAGTCGGTTTTTCGTGGGATTTTGCCCCATGGGGCGTGCGCCTCTTTGATTTCCATGAAAAATTTCCGTCTGTATACGGTTGAAAAACAAAAAAGACAGATCTCAACCGTACCAAACAGCCGATTTATACGGTTCCAATTACGGAAAACACCATTTGGATCCGTATATTTTATGACGCAATACGGCTAAAATTGGGGGAAATGGGTTTTCAACCGTACCGGGCAGCCGATTTGTACGGTTCCAGATACGAAAATCCTGCTCTTAACCGTACCGACGGCATAAATAGTACGGTTACGCGAGCCGGCTTTCCATTTTGAACCGTAACGGGAGCATTCCGCCGCCGAGGAGCGTCCTTTTCTGCAGAAACCTCCGTTTTCTGACAACCTCAGCCTTCCGGTAGCCTCGACCTCCCCGCAGTCTCGGCCTTCCGGCAGCCTCAGTCCCCCGGCAATCCCGGTTCTCCCATCCCGCCTCAATCCTCCGGCAGCGCCTTCTGGAAGTGCTGGTAATCCTTCATGGTCCTCCAGTGGCCGCCCCAGGTGAAGCCACGTTCCGCAAAAAGCTGATAGCACAGATCGTCCTCGTCGATCTTGTTGGGGAAGTCCAGGCTTCTGTCCGCGAAGGGCGTCGCGGCGGCGGGAGAGACCCGCTGCTTTCCGCCCGGCCAGGTCACATAGGGATTGTACAGGGGATTGATGTCGATGGCAAGGCCGTAGGCATGTCTGGAAAGACTGCTGGTGCCGTCCACCACCCGGAAGTTAAAGCAGGAGGTATTGTTGTGCTCCATGGAAAGGGTGTCGTCCCCGCCATATTCATCCACCAGCCGGACGCTTTCCAGCGGGTAGCCGGCCAGATACAGCTCATAAAAGATCTCCACAAGATCCTGCGCGATGGCCTGATTGCAGATGATTTCGCCCACCTGGGTCTCTCTGTGAAAATCGACGTAAAGGATGTTCAGATAGCGCAGATCCTCATAGGGCACGATGCAGCCCTCCCCGTAAGAGATGCCGGTAATCCGCGCCTTTACCTCTTCGCTCAGCGGCTCATAAAAGAAGCCCTCCTGCCAGGTGACGCGGCCATCGGCATCTGCGTCCGCTGCGGCAGGAGCCGGCAGACCGTCTGCCGCGAGTACGGGCGCAGACGGAGCGGACAGGGAGAGAAGGGGAGTAAGGCACAGAAGCAGGCAGACGCCTGCGGCAGCCTTCCGGTGAAAAAATGAATTTCTGTTATGCGGCATCAGTGAGGTCTCCTTTCTGTTTTCAGCAGGCTCATTTTCATATCCCTGCTTTATGATATGATTATATGCCACCGCAGGGACAGCGTAAAGAAAAAAGAGAGTGCCTTTTTCGCGGGACCGGGGTATAATGATTGCACAGGTGGCAGAATGGTTTTAACCCGTCCGGACAAGTTGGAAACTGCCGGGCGGAGAAAAAAGAGACATGCGATATACCCGGGCAGACGGGTATGGAAAGGAGAAGGGGAAAATGAGGGAAACAGACGCGCTTTTGCTGGAGCGGCTGAAGCGGCCGGAGGGGAAGATCGATGTGGCGCTGGATACGGACACGTATAACGAGATCGACGATCAGTTTGCGCTGGCGTATCTTTTGAGTTCCCCGGAAAAAATGAATGTGAAGGCGATCTATGCCGCGCCGTTTCACAATGAAAAGTCAGACGGGCCTGCGGACGGCATGGAAAAAAGCTTTCAGGAGATCCACAGGATCCTCGGACTGGTGGGAAGGGAAGAGCTGAAGGAGCGGGTTTTCAGGGGGTCCCGTTCTTATCTGGCCGACGAGACGCAGCCGGTCATCTCTCCGGCGGCGGAGCATCTGGCCGGACTCGCCATGCGGTATACGCCCCAGAAGCCTCTGTATGTGGCGGCTCTGGGAGCGATCACAAACGTGGCCTCCGCAATGCTTCTTCAGCCGGAGATCCGGGACAGGATCGTGCTGGTCTGGCTGGGAGGAAACGCGCACTGGTGGCCGGATAACCGGGAATTTAACCTGATGCAGGATGTGGCCGCGGCGCGGGTGGTATTCGGAAGCGGAGCCGCGCTGGTGCAGCTGCCCTGTATGGGCGTGGTATCCGGGTTCGCCGTCTCCGGGGCGGAGCTGGAACGGTTCCTTCGCGGAAAAAACGCGGTCTGCGATTATCTGACGGAGCTTGCCGTGCGGGAGGGAGAGGCCGGCAGCCCTTACCGGTGCTGGACCAGGACGATCTGGGACGTGACGGTGATCGGCTGGCTGGCAAACGGCGGCTTCATGAGAGATGTGCTGACGGCCGCGCCGATTCCTCAGTACGATCATCATTACAGCTTCAATCCGGAAAATCACCTGATCCGTTATGTCTATCACATCGAGAGAGACCGGCTTTTTGAGGATCTGTTCCGGAAGCTGTCCGGCTGCTGAACGGGGCATGGAGGTAAATATGGCAGGAAGGATATTAAATTTCGGTTCCTTAAACATTGACCGGGTCTACCGGGTGGAGCATTTTGTGAGACCGGGCGAAACCGTCGCGTCGAAGGGGTATCAGTGCTTTCCGGGCGGAAAGGGGCTGAACCAGTCCATCGCCGCGGCGCGCGCCGGAGCCCGCGTTTTTCACGCCGGAACGGTGGGAGCGGACGGAGATTTTCTCATAAAGCTCCTTTCAGAGAGCGGGGCGGACGTGCGTTATGTGAGAAAAACGGACGGGATCACGGGCCACGCGCTGATTCAGGTAAGTGACGCGGGAGAAAACTGCATCATCCTTTATCCGGGCGCCAATTTTGACAACGACACCGCGTACATGGAGCAGGTGCTTTCCGGCTTTTCGGCAGGGGATATCCTCATGCTGCAGAACGAGATCAGCAATCTTTCCTGGCTGCTGGAAAGAGGAAAAAAGAAGGGAATGCGGATTATGCTGAACCCCTCGCCCATGGACGGCGCGCTGGCTGAAATGGACCTTACGGGGATTTCCTGGTTCATGCTGAATGAAACGGAGGGCGGCGCGCTTACGGGAGAGGGCGAACCGGAAGCGATCCTGCGGACGCTTCTTTCCCGCCTGCCCGGAACGCAGGTGATCCTCACGCTGGGAAAGGACGGAGCGATGCTTGGAGACGGCAAAAGAGTTCTGCGCCAGCCCTGCTTTCCGGTAAAAACCGTGGATACTACGGCGGCAGGAGATACCTTCACCGGATATTTCGCGGCGGCCGTACTGGAAAACACGGATCCCGCGGACGCGCTCCGGCTTGCCTCGGCGGCCGCGGCGGTTTCCATCCCTGTAAGGGAACGGGTGGAGGCGTTTCTGAAGGCAGGTCCGCACGGCTGACGCATGGAACCGGCTTGTCTTACGGCCTGCCGGTGAGCAGCGGCCGGATTTGGCGGAACGCAGGCAGTGCCGTTACAATTCTGCAGAAGGCTGAATTGTAACGGCACTGCCTGAAAAAAGCACGCCGCGCTATTGACAGCGGGCCATTTTCTGCTATGATAAGAAGGTAACAAAAAACTGCGGCAGACGCCGCGTCAGCAACTACATAAAAGGTAACGTTCTTCAGGGTTGGGTGTAATTCCCTACCGGCGGTGATACCGTGACGGCATATGCCTTTACGGATGAGTCCGCGACCCGCCATCGGCGGCTGATCCGGTTGGAATCCGGAACCGACAGTACAGTCTGGATGGAAGAAGAATGACGCGGATGCTTTTTCAGAACCGTTCCGGAAGGACCGGAAGGAAGAAGTCCCGCTGAAGCTCGAAACAGACCCGGAGAATGCGTTCTCCGGGTTTTTATATGCGGAAAACGCTTCCCGGCATATAAAGCGAATTGAAGAACCTGCCTTTCATGCGGCAGAGGGCGATCCGCTACCGGGACGTCCCTGCCTGCGGCCCGACAGGCCGCGGAAAGGAAAATCATTATGAACAGTCTTGCAGCAACGGTAATGGAAAACATTGTTTTTGTCCTGGAATTTCTGGGACTGGTGGTGGCGATGGTGCTGATCGCCTATTTCACGGAACGGTTTGAAAGAAAAAGAAACGGGATTACGGAACGGACCCTCACCACCCGGAAAATCGCCATGATCGGCGTTTTTTCCGCCATTGCGGCCGTTCTCCATATGCTGGATTTCCCGATTCCCTTCGCCCCGTCTTTCTACAAGCTGGATTTCAGCGAGATTCCGGCTCTGATCGGTGCGTTTGCCTTCGGTCCGGTGGCAGCAGTGATGATCGAGTTCTGTAAAATCGTTCTGAAGCTGCTGTTTAAGGGAACCTCCACCGCGTTTGTGGGAGACCTGGCGAACTTCATCATCGGATGCAGTTTCCTGCTTCCCGCATCCATCATCTATCTCTTCCGCAAAACCAAGAGAAATGCGGTGATCGGCTGCGTGGCGGGAACGGTTGTCATGACCGTATTCGGCTCCGCCTTCAACGCCATTTACCTGATTCCCAAATTTGCGCAGCTCTACGGAATGCCGCTGGATGCCATCGTTGAGATGGGGCATGCGATCAACCCCGCCATCAATAGCGTGACGACCCTTGCGCTGTTCGCCGTGGTTCCCATGAATCTGCTGAAGGGAACGGCGGTGTCCATCGTGACCGTTCTGGTATACAAAAAGCTCAGCCCGATTCTGCACCGGGCCTCATGAAAAACAGAAAACGGAAAAAGTGAAAAGAGTAAAAAGGCTCCTGTCTGAAGC
>ERZ894229.440-NODE-440-length-36158-cov-9.24394_pt1 | contig 36158 bp, 33 predicted proteins | sample MGYA00380295_ERZ894229 | MGnify/ENA primary metagenome ERZ894229 (study PRJEB32331, sample SAMN06328479) | human gut metagenome | biome: human gut microbiome; feature: stool | host: Homo sapiens | collected 2014-09-17 ... | reverse complement strand
CATCATCAGATAGTCTCCACGCAGGAAAAACGCAATCGTGCATCCCACATTCAGCGCTCCAAGACCCAAAGTCATCATACCTGCCGACCCAGAATAAATATGATAAAACATAAAATCCGTCATGGAATCCACGTCCATTTTCACCTTTATCTCTATCGGCATCTTAGGCCTCCTTCCCCGCAGGGTTCAGTCCCGCATACTGTCTCGCCAGTGTCTGCATTCTGTCAAACTGCTGCTCCATCTCCTCTACCAGTCTAAACTGGGTACGGGCTCTCACCAGATTGTGCTCCGGATAGGCTGTCTTAAAATAGGTATCTCCCTGCAGATAATCTGTCAAAAAACGCATACCACATTCCAGAGTCATCAGTCTGGCTCCCCAAGGAAGACTTTCGATCTCCGCCGGGGTCAGCACTTCCCCTGTCGCCTCCAGATACCCCTTTAGATATGCCTCGTAGAGTTCCATGTCAAAATGTACCAGATCCAGATTTTTCTCATCCTCCGCTCCGGTAGTAGCGCCCGACCGGATGGAATCTCCGAAATCATTGGCCGCAAGCCCCGGCATGATGGTATCCAGATCAATGATGCACAGGCCTTTTCCGGTCTGACTGTCAAACAGAATATTATTCAATTTTGTATCGTTATGGGTCACCCGCAGCGGAAGCTCTCCTGACTCCTGCTGACGCACCAGTACACCACAATCCTCTTTCCTTTCCAGCACAAAGTCAATCTCCGGCTTACAGGTGGAGCTTCTGTCCTTCAGATCTCTATCCACGGCCACTTCAAATGCCTCAAACCTTTTGGCCGTATGATGAAAATCCGGAATTGTCTCTTTTAAACTGGACGCAGGATAATCGATCAGCTGCTTCAGGAAATGCCCGAAGCTGCTGCCCGCCTGGTAAAGCTGCTCCGGATTTTCCGCCATCTGATAGCACTCCGAATCCGGAATGAAATTATAGCAGCGCCAGGGTTCTCCCTCGCTGTCCTCGAAATAGTTTACCCCGCTCTTAGTCTTGATATAAGACAGTGTCTCCCGGTCCGGGTCTCCGCCGTCTTTCCGGATCACGCCCCGCATGTATTCCGTCACTCCGAAAATATTCTCCATGACCCCGGCAGGATCCTTAAATACATTGCTGTTCACCCGCTGCAGTACATAGGCAAGCTCGTCCTCCCCGTCTGCCATCGGCATATACACTGCATAGGTCTCATTAATATGGCCAGCCCCAAAAGGCTTCACATAACTGCATCTGGGACCAAACCCAAAGGCGTAAATCGCATCCTCCAGATTCCGGTCACTGACGCCGTCAATTTTCCGTCTGGTAGAGAATATCACTTCTCCGGCCTCTACCTTCCGCTTGGAGGCGATGGTACAGTTGGACTTCACCACGCTCCCCAGCCCGATATGCGCACCGCTTGCGATATAGGAATCGTGATCCACTACCGCTCCGCTGTTGATCAGCACGCCGTGCTCCACTACCGTATGAGTATTGACTACCGCCCTCTGCAGCACAAAGCTCCCCTGCCCGATCACCGCACTTGGGCTTACCACGGCTGACGGATGGATCAGCGCCGGCACCTGATAACCAGCCTCCATAAGCTTCTCCGTCCAGTACAGACGCATTCCATTATCTCCAAGAGCCGCCACAGCCGCCTCATAGGAGTCAAGAAAATCCCTGTAATCACAGCATTTTCCCACAACAAGCGGATCCTTTACCGCATCATCCAGAAAGGATACCTTCTCATATCCAAGCTGCATGGCTGTCTCCTGGATCATATGTCCAAAACCGCCCGCGCCTAAAATCAATAAACTTTTCATTTGTTTTTCCTCAATTCATATTTCTGATTACAGCCATTATACCAACTGGCGGCAAAAAAAACAACAAAAGAAGACCTAATTGGGGACGGGGGATTTTCAGAAATCCCCCGTCCCCAATTTAACGCTTTAAATTACAAAAGGAGCCGCAGCTTGCGCCACGACTCCTTTTGCATCCGCAACCAGCGGATTAATGATTCATTTTAAAGACCGGACTGATCTTTTTATAGATCAGGAATACGATCAGGGATACCAACACGCCTTTAAGCAGATTAAACGGCGCTACCGCAAACAGTACGAAAGTGGTCAGACTGTCGATGGCTGAATTGACCGCTGTCCCCATCTGCACCAGCCCGTCGATCGGCATGCCAAATGCTACCGCATAGGTCGGCAGAAGGACAAAGGCGTTTAACAGACAGCCCACAGCCGTCATGAATACGGTTCCGGCTGCCATACCGACAATGGCTCCGGTCCGCGTCTTTTTAAACTTATAGATCAGCGCCGCCGGAACCACCAGGGAACATCCGATCAGGAAATTGGCGATTTCTCCTACGCCTGCTGTCGCAGTTCCGTTAATAGCAAAATTTAATAATATCTTTAAAAACTCAATAGCCACTCCCGCTGCCGGTCCCATAGCAAAACAGCCAACCAGCACCGGAACTTCGCTGAAATCAATCTCATAAAACGCCGGAGCAAACGGCAGCGGGATCTCAAACAGCATCAGCACCACCGCAATAGCGGACAGCATACCCACCTGGGCCATTGTTCTGACTTTGCTCCTGGATCCTGCATTTACACTGTGCATTACTTCTGTACTCATGTTTCTTTCTCTCCTTTTTTGCAAAAATTTGTTTGTCAGAAAGAAAATCTTCCAAGAACTATGCAACGGACCGGCAAAAAACCCCGATACCAAAAAGTACCGGGGTCATAAAATCTGCTTACTTCCAATCACACAACTCTTCTCTCATCCAGACTGTACTGTCGGTTCCGGAATCTCACCGGATCAGCCAGTGTTAAAACCAACACCGGGTCGCGGACTCTACCGCCGGTTGGGACTTTCACCCGACCCCGAAGAATTTCTTTTTCTACCGTATTTATTATATGCCATTCCATATACTAATGCAAGACTTGTTTTACAATTATTTATCGAACATACGTTTGCTTTTTATGCGATTCTATATTATAATACTACCAACAAGGAGGGATGTTATGAGCACGCCGCATATTTATATCGCCATTGACCTTAAAAGTTTCTACGCTTCCGTAGAATGTGTGGAGCGAGGACTGGATCCTCTAACTACCAACCTGGTGGTAGCCGATCCTTCCCGCACGGACAAAACTATCTGTCTGGCCGTCTCACCCTCCCTGAAAAAATATGGCCTGTCCGGCCGCAGCCGCCTGTTTGAGGTCCGAAAGGTTTTATCTGATATCGAAAAACGTACGGGAAATCCAGTCCCCTATATCATAGCGCCGCCCCGCATGGCTCTCTACATGGAATATTCCGGGCAGATTTATTCCATTTACCTGAAGTACGTCAGCGCTGATGACATCCATGTCTACTCCATCGACGAGTGCTTTCTGGATATCAGCGATTATCTTGCCCTTTATGGTACTGACGCCCGTTCCCTGACCAAGGCCATTCTCCAGGATGTACAGAAATCCACCGGCATCACCGGAACTGCCGGGATCGGCACCAACCTTTACCTGTGCAAGATTGCCATGGATATCATGGCGAAACACACGGATCCTGACGAAGACGGTGTCCGCATCGGAGAGCTGGATGAGGAATCCTATAAATACCTGCTCTGGGATCACCATCCCATCACCGATTTCTGGCGCATGGGACCAGGCACTGCAAAGGCTCTGGAAAAGCGCCAGATCTTTACTATGGGAGACCTGGCCCGGGCTTCGCTCGACCAGGAAGAGTGGCTTTACAAAACCTTCGGGATCGACGCCGAGCTTCTCATTGACCACGCTTGGGGGCTGGAGCCCTGCACCATGGCCGACATTAAGCACTACCGCCCGGAAACGAATTCCCTTGGCAGCGGCCAGGTACTGCCCTTTGCCTACCCTTATGACAAAGCCCGGATCATTGTCCGGGAGATGACGGAAGAATTGATTCTGAGCCTGACTGCCCAGGATCTGGCCACGGACTCTGTCACCCTGCATATCGGCTATGACCGTTCCGGCCTGGACCGCCCCAGGTCTAAGGCTGTTCCGGCATCCTCGGCCATCCACATTGACCACTATGGCCGCACCGTTCCCAGGCCCGCTCACGGCACCGCCAGACTGGAAAGCCCCACTGCCAGCGCCAGCCAGATCCTTCCTGCTGTCCTCTTGCTCTTTGACCGGATCGTGGATCCAGGGCTTCCCGTCCGCCGCGTAACAGTCACGGCCAACCGCGTGGTAAGCGATGCCTATACACAATTTGACCTCTTTTCGGATCCTGCAAAACAGGAAAAAGAAAAAAGGCTCCAGCGAACCATGCTGGAGATCAAGAAAAAATATGGAAAAAATGCAATTCTGAAAGGAACCAGTCTGCAGGAAGGCGCCACCACCATCGAACGCAACGGCCAGATCGGCGGACACCGCGCCTAAGGAAAGGCTCTTTGTTGTTATTTTGATACTATAGAAAGAAGGAAAGGATATGAAACCGCTCCGAACAAAAGCCGCCCGGATCTACGGCGACATCATCGAAAAATCCCGCCCGGAAGACGAGGATTCCCGCATTCGCCATCCCCGGATGCCCATCCCGGACCGGGCCAAGATCTTTGCGCCTTTTGCCGCCCTGACCGGCTACGAAAAGGTCATCGATCAAAAATCTGCTGAAGCACTTCTGGTCCCCCGCCCCATCCTGGCCGAAGACAAACTGGAGGCTCTGTCTGTAATGCTGGGACAGCTTCAAAAAGGCCAGACGGTACAGGTGGCCTTTTTCCGGCAGGAAACCACTGGGGAACCCGAGCATACTCCCACAGACTCCCCTTCCTTAGGCGTCTGCTACACACAGATCGGGGCAGTCTCCCGCATCGACACAGACAGCCAGCTGCTCACAATAGAAGGGACGGAAATCCCATTTCAGGATATTCTGGAACTTATTCCTGTCCCTCGGTCGGTTTAATTGCTCCCTTTTCACACGAGTTTCCATGTGAAAAGTTTTATTTTTTTCCTACCCTGTGATCAGCTTAAAAAGCGCGATGAGAACAGAAAATACCGCAACGCCCTTTTTCAATGGTTCTGGCTTTAAAACCGCTGCATTTTTGCTGCCTGCCCACACCCCAATGCCGTGGCTTACCATCGACACCAAAAGCAGCACAGCCATCTCCTTCGGATCGCACTGAAGACTGTAGCCGATGCAGGAAGGGATCGCAATAAATACAGAGTTAAACAGCGCTACCCCCACCGCAGTCTTTACCGGCACGCCAAGAACGACCAGAAGCGGCATTACCAGGATTGGTCCGCCCGCCCCGGAAAGTGCACAGAGAGCTCCTGTCACTGCGCCAAAGACTATGCTAAGGCCCATTGGCAGAGGTTTTCTCTCCTCTGATTTCTTCTCAGCCGGTTCTTTCCGGAGCAGTATGGAAATCCCGGAAGCCAGCACGACCAGATAAAGGATTCTTTTTACAATCGCTTCATCGATCATAAGATTAAGGCGGACCCCCAACACTGCTCCTATGAGACTTCCGGCACTGATCACAAGCGCAAGCTTAAGATCCAGGTTCTTCGCTTTATAATAATTATAGGCTCCCAGCACACCGGAGATCAGAAAGGCAAAAAAGCTAAGCGCCATGCCCTGCGCCGCCGGCATCCCCAGGAATCCCGAATACAGCATGGGCAGGAGAAATCCGGCGATCCCTGTCAGCCCGATCATTCCTCCCACCAGCAGATTGGCGATGATGATTATGATATACACCGTCATTTCCTTAAGCCATCCTTTCCTGTTCCCGGAAGCGGCACACTTCCTGGTAAATTCTTTGCTCATCCATCGTCAGGATCTCATAATCTTTCATAAGCACCTTTCCGGCACAGATGGAATCCCTGACATCCCCGGCATTTACACTCTCCAGGATCGTGTTGGCAATCTGTCCGTAGGCCGCAAGATAAATCCTGTTTTTATCCAGTCCGATGATATCTGCCCTGGCCCCCGGCCGTATCGCTCCGTCCAGGCCGGCTCTTCCCCCCAGGCAGACCTGTCCGCCTTCCGTGGCCATTTTCAGGATTGTCTTTGCCGGCATAACGGCAGGCTCCGCAAGCGGCACGCCAAAGGTCAGGTTCATGACAGAACGGAAAATCTTCATCTCATTAAAAAGGCTTAAACCTCCGTGAGCCGCACCGTCTGTTCCCAGGCCGATCACAAGCCCCCGTTTCAAAAGCTCCGGCGTATGCGGAGCCGCTTTCCCGCAGTTGCTGAACGGGCAATGGCAGACCTTCACCTTACGGTCCTTCAGGATCTCTATCTCCTGTTCGGAAAGAAGAAGGCTGTGGGCTCCCAGAAAATGTTCCCCCAGCACGCCCAGACTGTCCAGATACTCATAAGGCCGCAGCTGCTTCCTTTCCATGTAGAAATTAATCTCCCCCGGATACTCGTTCATGTGGGCCTGGAGCATGGTCTGTTTTTCCTTCGCCCGCTCTGCCGCCCGAAGGATCAGCTCCTCGGAGCAGGAAATCAGAGACCGCAGAGAATAGTAAACCTTAAGATTGCCAAACCCATGGAAGCCTTCATAAAGTTCATCGGTCTTCTGGACCGCAGTTCCGGCATCCATGGCGATCGACTCCGGCAATCCTGCCTGATCCATGGTAGAATAGGAAAGCGCCCCTCTAAGCCCGCTCCCTGCATACACTTTTGCCGCTTCCTCCATAAAGTAGCTGCCCGCGTCGATAAATCCGGTGGTCCCGGCATGGATCATCTCCACCGCCGCTGTCTGTGCGCTCAGCCGCATTTTCTCCGGCGTCAGCGTACTCTCATAAGGCAGCATGATCCGGGTCCAGATCATAGGCATCTCGTCCAACACCCGTCCCCGCAGAAGCTGCTGCCCAGTATGCATATGGCTGTCCACCAGTCCCGGCATATAGATGCAGCCGCTTCCATCCAACTCTTCCTTCCACTGATAACGCTCTTCCAATTCCGCAGCCGTGCCGACCGCTTCAATTTTCCCACCACTGATCAGGATACTTTTCCCCTCTGTCAGTTCAAACGTTTCATCCAGATAATCACTGTTTCTGATCAAAAGATCTGCTTGATGTTTCATTTGCTTCTCCTTTTAAATAGCATTGGTCAAAGATAGCACAACCTGTGCAATTGCAGCAGATCCCAGGAAGGTTCCGGTCATGACCAGCACGCCTACGATAATCATTTTCCAGCCCTGTTTTACAAAGGACTTAATCTGATCTCCGATGGAAATGCCCGCATAAGCGCCTACCAGCGTCAGCGGCGCCGTAAAGTTAATGCCGTTTGCCGCAGCAATCACAAACTCCCTGGCCGGGCAGATCGGACTGGCTGCCAAAAGTCCGATGATAGAGCAGTATGCCACGATCGGCAGTTTCAAAGGCAGTATTTTACTCACTACTACCGCTGCCGCCGAAATCCCCAGCAGCACCAGGATCCCCGGCAGAGAATCCATAAATCCCACATCAAATCCGATAAAATTCGCAAGGGCAATACCAAGCCCTGAAATCACCAGTAAAATTCCCCACTCTGCGTACCGCATCTACTGTACCTTCCTTTCTTCTGTCTCATCCGCTTCCATATTTTCCTGCTTCTTCCGGCTTTCCAGCACTTCACTCGGCTCTCGTCTGAGCTTTGCGATCGGCGGCTCCAAAAGCTGATACAGCTTCTTCGTCAATGGGATCCCAACAAAGATCGCCACATAAATCCCCGTAATACCGGAAATGGTCTCGCTGGTGCTGGCAAGGGCCGACAGTTCCGCCGCCATATCCGGATAGATCAGCGCCAGACTCGCCGTCGCACTGGCCATCAGGATGCCCGCTCCCACCCCGGAGGCCATACCAAGGGCATAGGGATGGAACAGATTCAGAGAGGCTACGATGGTGGTAAGGAAACTAAAAAAGATCGTTCCCACCATGCCGCCTACCACGTAAATAGAAAGGCTTCCTCTTGTCTCCGGGGAATCCGGGCCAAACATATCTGTGATCAGCGCCAGGTTGGACTCCCGGTTGATAGAATGGGTCGCACCGATAGCTTCTCTTTTTAATCCCAGGAGAAGAGCAAACGGCATGGCCAGAAAGATCGTCCCCAGATTCCCGATTTCCTGCAGGATCAGCGCCGGTCCCAGCGGCACCTGGATCTGTCCAATGGAATCCGCGATCACGATAAATACAAAAGCCAGGATGAAAATCTTATACTCTGCTTTCAGCCTGGCCATCGTGGATGGATAAACATAGGTTTCCTTTTTCATCTCTCTTCTCCTTCGTCTTCTCATTCGTTTTTTCGTGATTTGTCACATACCAACGCATTATATAAAAACAGACACAGGAAAAAAAGGACAAATGAGCTATTTTTGTTGTATACTGTAAAAAAGAGGGGGAAATCTGCTATGACATTATCAGAACTGCTTATCAAGGTGCCGGAACTGGAAAATTATCTCCGCTATATGCCGGAAGAACTGAAAACCCGCTGTACCATCAAGACCTATCCGCCAAAGACGATCATTCATCAAAAAGACGCTGAGCTTGATTACTTCGGTATCGTCTGCGAAGGTTATCACCGGGTTATCAATGAATTTGAAAATGGAAATGTATTTATGATCGAAAGAAATGACCCTATAGATTTCGTGGGCGAGGTGGCGATCCTTGCCGGGGAGCCGCGCACCTCCGTCACGATTGAGACAACGACGGACTGCACCGTCCTGTATTTTTCCAGAAAAGATTTTGAAGACTGGATTGAAAAAGATATCCACTTCCTGCGCCTGGTCTCTCAGAAAGTGGCATATAAGCTATACCGTTCCTCCTACAACCGGGGTAACCGGCTGTTCTACCCGCCCCAGCACCTGCTCCTTCTCTATTTTCTCCAGTACATCGAGGAGTATCATTCCTGCGTCATCCGCCGGACCAGAGAAGAGATTCACGAGGAGACAGGCATCTCCGTAAAGACTTTGAACCGCACCATTAGGAAGCTGAAGGAAAGCGGCATGGTAGGGATCACCAAGGGGAAGGTGACCATGGACGAGGCACAGCAGAAGATGGCAAGAGAATATGTGCAGGAGGGGAGAGAGTAGGCGGGCTGAGGAAATGCGGAGACAAACGCTAAAGAATTCTTCTTACCGGATACATTCCTGTTCCAATTTTATTCCCCATTCCATCATAAGCTGCAGCGTTTCCAGATACGGGGCTCCCTCGCTTCCCGCCTGTTCCATTAACCTTTTCAGTCTCCTTTTGTCATTTTCCGTCAGCGGTCTGGAAAACTCCCGGTACATGCGCAGTTCCTCTATCCCCATATGATAAGGAAGAAACGGAATCCCTGTTTTCCGGCACAGATCTTCATAGATTTCAAATCCTCCCACGTCAATATCTCCAAAATGGAGATACTGGATTTCCGGCATCTCCCGGTATATTTTCTCCAGAAGAGTTCTTCTCACCCGGTTATGATATCCGCCCAGATAGATAATCAAAGCGTCCTTTTCCTCCCATCGGAAGAACGTGGTCAGATTTTCAATGGTGATCACCTTTTTCGTACGTTCCGTCCCGGAGATCCGGATGTCTGACAAGTCCTCCCCCGAAATGCCGATTCCCTGCCTCACAGCCGAAAGTTTCAGACAGGCATTTTCATCGTTTCCAAAATCCACTACGCCCTCGCCTTTCAGATATATGTAGTTCGGCGTATGGTAGATCCTGTACTCTGCCAGAATGTCTTCCGTCTCCATTCCTTTGAACTCTTCGGAAAATGTCCGGAAAATCTTTCCCAGCTTTCCTTCTAATTTTTCCAGAGCCTTGCTGTCCGCAAACTCACGGATGGAAAATTCCCTCTGATAGCTTTCCTTCTCATTTCCTTCTATTGCTGTCACTGCCTGCAAAAGACGTTCTGTATCCTGCGAACATGCAAGATCAATAAACTCCTTCACCGGCCGGTTCTTTAAAAGCCGCTCCTCCAGCCATGCAAGGAAGCATTCTGCTACGGGCGTCCTGCATGTTTCCCTGGCAGAACGGATGATTTCCAGCTGTTCGCAGATGAGCCGGGACAATGGCTTTCGTCTCAGATACTGATAAATCTCCGGCACTTTCTGCGCATCTAAAATCAGACGTTCAATGATATGCCCTTCTTTTCCGGATTTCCAGGCAATCTCAAGCCAGCCCTTCTCTTCCATTTCATGCGCCCAGGCATGAATGCTTTCATAAGAAAGAGAGCTTTCGTCAAAATATTCCGGCAGTGATGACTTTGTAAACCGAAAACTGATATGCACCGCCACCTTGTTGTCGCCGCGAAAGAGGCTGCTTTTTTCATATGAGTCCAGAAGAACGTTCAGGATCCTGGTTTCAAAACGCACCATTATAATACTCCTCCACATAGCTTACCTTTTCATCCGTCATCACCAGCAGAGTTTCCTCCATGGCAGGGCTGATGTACTGGATCTTATCCGGCGGCGCCGCAATAATGATCTGCAGCGGAAGGCGCCGCAGAAACTCCAGTACTCCGCCGATTCTCTCGTCATCCATATTGTTAAACGCCTCATCAAACATAACCAGGCCGGCCGCCTCTCCTCCGATATTATTTCCATACAGCTGCACAAAAGATGCCGCTACCGTCACATAAAACGGCGTCTGCGTCTCTCCTCCACTCTTTTCCTCACACACCTTCGAATAGAGAGAATAGCTGCCGTCCATATGCAGAATCCTGATATCATAATCCATATATGTCCGGTAATCTGTAAATTCTTCCAATGTCCTGGCATTATTATCATTGTCAATGGCCAGACGGTCAAAGAGCTCTTCAATCACTTCCTTGTGCGTCTCATGGAAAATACCGCTGAAGATGGATTCTCCCTGGATCATATTGAAATCATCCATGATCATTTCATAATATCTGCGGTGGCGGCGGCTGGGCATATAGAGGAACTCATACCTCTCATTGCTGAAAGTGATGTCTTTTAGCGCTTTATTCAGCTCCTTAAATTCATTTTGCGCCTGCTTCATATTCTCCTGAAGCTTTGCCAGAAACTGCTCCCGGAACTCATCTTCGGCAGCTTTTCGGGCTGACTGTACCTTGTCTTCATATTCCAGCACTTCAGATGTCCTAAGCCTCTCATAAACCGCTTCAAACTCCGGATAGCCCTGCATATTCGGCGCCGCCCCGAAATTGTATTCGGTTTTATACTCGATCATGACATCCTGCATCTGCTGCTGCACTTTATCCAGCAGTGTCAGATTTGCCTTCTGCCGTCTCTCAAAATTATCCCTGAACTGCACATAGGACTTCTTCTCTGTCTGCTTCTCATATTCTGTCTGCCACTGGAAATATTCCTTCCCTGCACCTGCCACGATTTCCGCAAGCTCAGCGCTCCGTTTTGCTTTCAGATCTCTTTGCTCCTGGATCTCCCGGTCCTTCCCCTCGATCTTTTCCTGGATCCGTCCCAAGGCTTTCTGATATTTTCCTGCTTTTATCTCCAGATCTGCCCGGATCTTTGTCAGCGCCTCCAGCTGTACCTGCTTCTGGATCAATGTAGAATTCTGCTTCAACGTCTTAATGTTATCCCGGCACTGCTTTACCGCCGCCCGGACCTTGAAAAGACGTCCGATCACATCCAGCCGGTAACGGATGTCTGTCTCATCCTCAACCGAAAGAAATCCGGTCACCCGCTCCAGGTTTTCCAGCCGTCCTTCCAGCTCCCCTACCAGGCTTTCCAGTTCCTTCCTTTCTGTTTTCGCCTGCTCCAGCTGCACCTTAAATGCATTCTGCCCGATAAAGGGCACACGGAATATCTCCGGACGGATAGCGCTTGCCACCCGGTTTTGATATTTCATACACTCTCTGGTAATAGACACCGGATATTTCTTCAGATCCTCATAGCGGCTGCACATCTGTACCTTTCCAAGAACCATATTGACAAAACGTCTGGCATAAGGATTCTTTGATGTAACCACCGACGCCAGCGTCCCTTCCGGGGCTTTGTCATACTGTTCCAGCCCGCGGGCATTAATAAGTCCCACACCGTATGCCTTTTTCTCGCGGCGCAGCCTGTCATAGGTACCAAGAGCGATATCAAAGTTCTCCGGCTCCACCAGGAGATAAAACCGCTGGGTATTCAGATATCCTTCCACCGCATTGCGCCAGCTCTCGTCTGTAATCTCCAGCGCTTCGCATAAGACCCTGGGCTCTGCCTTTCTGCTGATCCGCGCAAACTCCTCCAGGACAGCTTCCCGCAGCCGTTCCACGGATTCAGGATAAGAAAGTTTCTTTTTCTCCAGATTGCCGATCTTGTGTTCCAGACCCTTAAGCTCCTCCCTGCGCCGGGCCAGATGAATCTGTACCTCAGCAGCCTTACGCCGGATCTTCTCATACATTTCTTTCTTATACTGTATCACCTGTTCCAGGATTTCTCTCGCTTCAGCGGTATTCTCCAATGTGTCTATCTGTCCAAACACATCCCGATACCTGGCTATACAGCCGTCCACATCCTTGATTTCCAGCAGTTTCTCTGCCTTCTTAAGCGATCTTTTCACGCTGGCAAGGAGCTCTCCTTTCTCTTCCAGGAGCACCTTTTCCTCTTCTTTTAATCTCTCCAGTTCCTTTTCCTGCTCCTCCAGCGCCAGAAACTCCCGGTTCTGTTTCAATTCCACACGCAGATTCGTCTCGATTTCCTGCTGCTGTTCTTTTTCCTGAACAACCGCTTCCAGATCCTTCTCCGTCTCTTTTTTCCGGTATTCTTCCGCCCGTTTCTCTGCTTTCAGCCGCTCTGTCTCCTCTCCGGCAATGTCCACAGCAGCCCTTGCGAGGAAATATGTGTACATCTGATCCTTCTGTATATTGTCTGCCGCTTCATCATGAAGCTTTTCAATCTGCTCCAATTTCTGCATCCTGCGCCTTACAGACTCAAGGGTTCGCTCCAGATCCTGATAAGTACGCACATTCTCCCGCAGGACATCAATATTTACCTCTTTTTCATCCAGAACATAGGAATACACAAAATCTTTGATATCATCAATCGGCTTAAAAGCAAGCGCTTTGGGTATCAGACTGAAAAACTTATCCTCAATCCGTCCAAGCCTTGACTGAACCACTTTTCTTGCTTCTGTCTGAGTCTTCATCCACTGCCGGATCCCCTTGCCATTATGCGCACGGAATTCTGCAATAGATCTGGGCGTCTGATCCTTCTTAAAAAACATGTCATCTGAGACCATACTGCCGTCGATCAGATATCTTCCCGTAGTCTCCTGCCCTTCTGATGCAGAATCCACCACTGCTCCCAGGATAAAGTATTTCTGCCGGCTCTCTTCATAAAACTCCAACGCCACATGGGCGCTCACTTCTCCCGTTCTTTCATACGGACGGCTCTCTTTTCCTGTCTTACATCGGATATAACCTGTCAGCTTCCGCTTCCCGTTTTCATGGGCCGCCTTATTAAAAGAACCGGTGGAACAGAGCACCACAAACTGGATCGCATCCAAAAGCGTCGTCTTCCCCGCCCCGTTTTCTCCGGAAAGCAGCGTCGCCGATCCGAAATCTATCGTACAGTTTTCAAACCTGTGCCAGTTAATCAGCTTCATTCTCGTCAGCTTCTTCATCCGTCTGCCTTCCCTTTCTGTATATCTCTACTTTCCCATATGCCTTCTTAATATCGTCAATCTGTACTGCCATCAGGATAGAATCATAAATCAATATCCTGCTCTCTTCATTTGCCAGATCCCTGTCAAGGATCTCGATCAGCTGAAATCTGCGGAACACACTGAGCGCATTGCGCATAGTCGTCTTATCGATCATTTTATCCCGGATCTGCAGGCTTAGATACTTATCCTGGATATCTCCCAGGTTTACGATCACTTCATCGCTGATAGAAAGCTCCCTCTTTTTTTCATCATACAGGATCCTTAAGATCAGGAGAATGATCGATTCATACAGCTTCAGATTCATACGGTTATAATTATAGGCATTCACCAGCTGTATCACGCCCAGTTCCTCATTCACTTCCAGCCGGTATCCCAGCACATCCAGGTACGTCTTAAATTCATTTTTATATTTCAGCACGAAATAATAATCTGACTTACTCGTCTCATTTGCCCTGCATAAAAAGCAGGCGGATAAAAGTCTGTTGCTGATCCGCCGGAAATCCTCTTTTTCCCTCTGCAGCATTTTATCAAACAGTTCCATCTCATTTCCTCCTGATTCTGAAATCCCGGAACCTGTATCCCCTGACCTCAATCATCTCTTCCGGCTCTACATGATATTTCAGCTTCTTTCTCTGCCCATAGAGCCTGACATAGATAATCTTCACAAAGTCCTCCGCCGAAGCAAGCGGAAGCTGCGACGCCATCATCTGCGGGCGGTCTTGCAGCTGATCCAGCACATAATTTTCTATTTTCTCCTTGCTTAAAACGCGCTGCATCTTCTCCATCATCTTCCGCAGCTTCTCCTGCCGGGCTTCCAGATCCACCTCATGATTCTCAAGTTTTTGCGGAACAAACTCTCTTTTTCCTTCCGTAGGCGAATAGAATGACCGTTCATCCAGAAAGCTTACGGAATACAGACGGATCAGATCTTCCAGGAAACCAATCTCATAGATACCGCCCAGCGCCATCTTATCTTCATTGATCCTTTCATTCACAGCCAGAAGTATTTCTTTCAGCTGTCCCCTCACATCTTCGTCACCGGAAAGCAGAAACTTCGCCCGGTTGATGGCCGCCCGCTGATACTGTGTATTCTTCTGGTTGATTTCATTTAAGATGTCGTCCATATTCCGGAAGGCCTCTATGATCTCATGAAGATACCGATATACCGTATCCTGTGCCTTTTCCAGCGAAATCTCCTGGAGCTGCGCCAGTTCCCCTGATGCCTTCTCTATGTAAGACCGGCTCCTGCTCCTGCTTTCCAGCCGCTCGATGATCTCCGGCCGGAACTTGGACACATTATCCGAAGTCAGAAGCCTGTGGTAGGCTTTATCTACAATATTTGTGATATAATCATTAAACAGCGCATCCATAATCTCCGCCACTGTGCGGTGCCTCGTCAGCTCGTCAATATAATGCTTGATATTGGAATTCAGATTTTTAAGTCCCGTGATCAAAAGATCCGTATTCTCCAGGATCTGCAAAAGCACGACTCCCGGATGATCCGTATTTGCCCTGACGAGGCTGTAAATTGTATAGATATAGCCCTGGTATTCTACTTTCCTCCCGTCCGCGATCTCAAGGAGCGTCTTGATCAGACGCACTGCATAATCCATAAAATTCACTCTCTGGACATAGCTTTTATCTGTCTCGATCTCAATCCAGCCATAAAACTCCAGTTTCCTTAAGATTCCGTTAGCCTTGCCTCTGCTGTCCGCCTCCGCAAACTCTTCATCCACCACATCCGCAGCAGCAGACTGTTCAAAATAGTACTGCAGTTCATCTACAAGCACTTCTCTTTCCACACCAAAAGAAAGCTGATGCTCCATCACGGAAAACAGCCTGCAGATACAATCCCAATATACGATTCGGTTCGGTGAAGAAAGGGGAACGAAAAAGTTCCCCGGAAGAATATGAAACATTGAGCGCCCCTTCCTTATACGAATTTCACTCTGCATCACTCCTGGTGTAATAGGTTGAACGGCCGGAACCATGTTTTACCAATACTCCCCTGTCAACCAGCTGTTTGATAGAATTTTCCACAGAAGTCTTTCCGATAGTCGGACAGAGTTCCATGATATCACGCTTAGTAAATTTTCCGATTTTGCCATACACAGCACGCCTTACGACCTCTACTGCCGGGAGCTTTTCACTAACAAGATCTACTCTGTCCTCAAAGTCTCGGTATGCTGCAAGGATCGTTCGCAGTAGATACTTAATGAACGGTGCAGGATCTTCCTGGTTCTCATACCAGCCACGCTGACAGGCTTCCAACGCATCGTAATACAGATTTTTATTTTTAGCAATCTTACTCTCCAGCGAGACATATTTGCCGATCACATAACCGCTTTTATATAAAAGTAAAGTTGTGAGCAACCGGCTCATCCTCCCATTCCCATCGTTGAATGGATGGATGCAAAGGAAGTCATGAATAAAAACAGGGGTCAGGAGAAGGGCATCAATTTCCTGAGTATCAATCACACGATTGTAACTCTCGCATATCGCATCAACCGCAGGCGGAGTCTCATATGGGGTTACCGGAGTAAAGAGAACAAATTCATTTCCCTCTGAGTCTGTTGCACTAATATAATTTTGTGTATTCTTAAAGTGACCACCGATCCCCTTCTCCGAATACCGAAACAGGTCACGGTGGAGCTGCAAAATATAATTCGCCCGGATCGGGATATATTCATAGTTCTCATGGATCGTGTTTAAAACGTCACGGTATCCCATAATTTCTTCCTCATCCCTGTTCCGAGGCGCAGTTTTATCCGCCACCAGTTGTTTCAGCCGTGTATTAGTAGTCCGGATGCCCTCAATCTCATTAGATGCCTCGGTACTCTGGATCTTTGCAATCTCTACCAGCCTATCTAGTTCTTCTGGTTTTTGCTTAAGATACAGTTCCTGTCTGCCCTTGTATTCGTGGATTTGGGCGACAAGCCCTAAGATCTCGTTATCCCATGTCTTGTTCTTCAGAGCAGAATAATCAAACGACCTCATTTTCTCCTATCCTTTCTTCTTTTCTCCCAAATTATAGTTGATTTTAGGAGAAAAATCAAGTTGTTAGGAGAAAGCTTCTCCCAAAACCGTGTAGGATTACTTGCGTTTTTCTTATGGTCAGTTGATTTCCTTTTATTTTTTGGCTATAATAAGATTGAATCGTATTTTAGCCAGGAGGTCTCGATATGACATATATTAAAAGGGATTTGGAACCAAAAATATTATCGTTGTCCAAAGAATATTCAGCCATTCTTATCACTGGCCCAAGACAGGTTGGCAAAACTACTATTTTGCGCCAACTAATGCAAAAAGACAGGGCTTATGTCACGCTCGATGATCTTGAAGACCGAGCCATGGCTCAAAATGATCCTGCGCTTTTCCTTCAGCTGCATGACCGTCCAATTCTTATTGACGAAGTTCAGTATGCTCCACAGCTTTTTTCATATATTAAGATCGAAATTGACAATGGTGCCGAACCCGGCAGTTTCTGGCTTACAGGATCCCAGTCATTCCGTATGATGGAACTGGCCCAGGAATCACTGGCCGGAAGAGTGGCTCTGCTCCACATGCCATCTTTATCACAACATGAAATCTATGGCAGCGGAAGCAATTCTCCTTTTTCAATTGATCTGAATGCACTAAAGGAAAGAGCCACAACACATGCACCCGCAGATATGCAGGAAATCTATCAGCGCATCTGGAAAGGGTCTATGCCAGGATTAATCAGCGGCCGCTTTTCCGACCGGGATGTTTTCTACAGCAGTTACCTTCAGACCTATATTGACAGAGATGTCAGTGAGCTTATCCATTTAACCGACAAACTGATATTCCGTGATTTTATCCGTGCGGCGGCCTGTCGTATCGGACAACTGCTAAACATTCACGATATTGCCCAGGATGTTGGAGTATCTGATGATACCGCAAAACGTTGGCTTCAGGTTTTAGAAAAATCGGATATTATTTTTTATCTTCGGCCCTACTCCAACAATCTTTTGAAACGCACTGTAAAAACTCCTAAGCTGTATTTTTTTGATACAGGACTTGTTGCTTATCTTACAAAATACAGTTCGCCTGACATTTTGGCAAACGGAGCTTTAAACGGCGCAATTCTTGAAAACTATGTGGTGTCTGAGGTTTTGAAGACCTACCAAAACGATGCAAAAGAATGTCTCTTGTGGTACTATCGCGATAAAGAAATGCATGAGATTGATATGATTATTGAAAGCGACGGCATGCTGCATCCTCTGGAGGTTAAGCGTTCCGTCAATCCAGGCAGCAAGCTGATCGGTGCATTCGATATTTTAAATAAAGGCAGTGTCCCAAAAGGGAAGGGCGCTCTTCTCTGTATGCGTCCCACACTGTCAGCAGTCAATATCGATAACTATATTATCCCAATTTGGATGATATAAACGAAGGCATAGCCCAGAGCTATTCTGATGCTGGGCTATGCCTTCATCGACACTTCTCCATTGTCCTTCCTCCTTTGAAAGTACTGAAAGCTCATAATTGACCTCGAGAGAGCCTCCAGATTTTGTTTCCGAAGTTCATCTTCGCGGCAATAAAATTGACTCATATCCCACAAAGTCAAGTAAGTTTGCTATGGCAGTCAGCCGACAGGCTGCCGCAAAATTTTTCAGTGCCCCTCCTTCCTGGAACAATTTTACTCCTTCCTTCGCAAGTCGATGACGCCAATCCCACCAATATCGGTAAGCCTCATCTCTCTTTCAAACCAGCTTAGATCTTCCTCTCTTCTCTCCACGAACATTTTCAGATAATCGGGGATTCCTTTCCTATAATGTTTAATCCCGATGACTCCCGGCAGATTATTCCGGTTCTGTTCCTTTTGGATCAATATCTGGTTCATTTTATTTAGCAGCCTTTCCGCATCTCTAACAAACAGCAGATCACAAAGAGACAGTTTAAAAGAACAATTCAACAGATCTCCATCCAGAATCTTCCGCCTTGAGCCGCCAAACAGCAATTCATAAACCGCTGATGCCAAAGATATATAGCATCCATTCTCGCAATCCTCACACCACCTGAACGTTTCCTCGCTCAGCCAGGGATTATTCTTCATTTGCTCATTGATATCCGACTCTCCCGTCGAATAAAACATATATAACGGCAGGGCATCTTTATATTTAGCCTCATTTATAAGCAGATCAATCTGCATCCCATTTTTATTACTATAACTTAACAATGGATAATTATCCCTGGTATAAAGATAAAGCTTTTTGGCCTGTACCAGAAAACGGTATGCACAATACTCCTCCGAATACATATCCGAAGTCAGAATCCACCATTCCCAGTCACATCCATTTTCCGCCTCTTCATGCTTTGTAAATGCCTGATAATATATGCCAGGGCATTTTTCTGAAACCTGGTACAACAGCCAGTCTGTTAAAGATTCCTCTTTCACATGTCTCTGTTTTTTCAGCCACCAGTAAAGCTGACTGGAACAATCATGAAACAACATAATTCCATCACTCTCTTTCACACGCTTCTCCAAACTCTTCCATATGTCGCTTTGAATACATATTCATTGATACCCAAGGGCCTTGAATACATACTAGCACAGATTCCCCACTGTTTCTACTTGTATTACTCTCGTTTTTCTTATGCGCAGTTGATTTCTTTCTGTTTTTTACAAATAATAAACTACCGCAAAACGTTGGCTTCAGGTTTTAGAATATTCTGACCTGTATCAATGGCGCGCCAGGGTAAAAAAGTCATCATTCAGCGCCATAGCCCGGATCATGGCAGCCTGATCTTCGGAATTTATCCGAAGACAGGTAAACGAATAATAGCGCTTAAACGATTCTTTATTATTTTCAATATCAGCAAATATCTTTTCCCAGTCCTTGTCCCTGAGAAGAATGAAAGTATTCTCAGAGACAAGCCATTTACAACGATTATATGCCGTATCTCTCATTAGTCTGTCGACCAAGTCCGCTTCTGCCTGCAGTATATGCTGACAGACACCATATGACTTCTTCGCGGCCGCCTCCAGAACCGGATGAATCGTGTCCCCCGGTTTATACCGTAGCAGGTCTTCATAATCCGAAATGTCATATTCCTGTTCCTCTTTTCCTCTTTCATATAATCGCCGTATCAGCAGTTCATCCGCATTTTCTCCAAGCAACAGCCTGTTATATATCTTCTGTTTTTCTTCCGTACTGAATGGAAGCCTCTCAACCCTCTCATAAAATCTGTCTGGCACACAGTGAGACGGCGGTTGTATCGGTTCATCCAGATATTGATTAATCAGTTCTGTCGCCCGCAGGCACTGGCTGCGTGTTATGTCACCGTATATGAAGATCTTGTCTCCCAGTCTTGCCTCAAGAAGGCAGGCGATCGCCAGAAGATAAATGTGATATGGTTTGCCAGATGTTGTCCGCCCCCATGTGGTCCTTACCTTCTGAAATCTCGGGTCTTCCCAGCTGTAATCCATACAATCCGCTATCGCTCCGAGCATAGCATCCCCGGCCTCCTGATCAAACAAATCGTCTTGAACAAAATCCCTGAATAATGAAATGTCATCTGCGGTCTGCATTGTTTCATAATCCCCGGATGCAGTCCATCCGATCCGCTTCGCATTTTTGCCAAGCCACCAGGCCGACTCCTCTTTCTCAGCTGTAGGAATAAGACAGATTGTATCTATACCTTTCACATTTACCTTTCTTCGTTCTGCCAGCGGAAAAATCTTAAGAAAACGAAGCGTTTCCTCGTATGCCTGTACCCATTCTGCCTTTGAAACCGAATTAGAAACTGCCAGACTTATGTATTCACCCACTCTGTTTCCCCCTCTCCTCAAATTTGTTTATACGTTACGTTTTTACGGTATTTTATCATTCAAAAAAATGCATGTCAATCACAACACGCATTTCAGGCAATTTAACATTCTTCTTTCAAGGCATCGAAATATCCCCTCAACCGGTCTTTCTGCCGCTCCGAAAGAGCACGGTATTCCTGGATCAGAGATATTTCTCCACTGCTTAGGACCAAATCATACTCCACCGGCTTCCCCTCTGACAAAAGCTCATACGGCGACACATGCAATACTTCACATATTTTCATTATTTTATCCGCTGCCGGGTTGGTCTTCTTTCTCTTCCAGTCACTGATCGTACTCTGAGATATTCCTGTCCGATTTGCAAACTCTTTCTGGCTGATCCCTCTCTGCTCCATGAGCAGATAAATCTTCTCGCTGATGATCAATTCGTTTCTCCTCCTAAGTTTCTTCCGCTACACACATATTTACGTTCTCCCAGATCCGCTCTTTGCCCGACGCCTGCCTTTCTCAATTCCGTACTCGCTCTCCGATGCATTTATCACTTGCGAGATCCACTGTCTCCGGGAACTCCAGTCAATTCTTCTTCCAAAAAAGCCTGCTTTTTACATTGCGTATTTACACGGCACATACCATGTAAAAGGGAATCTAGCAAAACACTCTAAGACACCACATCCAATAACAGCCTTTTACAGATTTCCTGATTGTCGATATCAGCAGCATCTTCATCTACCCCTGGTTTCCGTTTATAAAACAGATAAAAGAAATTATCTCTCTCACGCTCTTTCGCCTGCAAAGAAGTTACAATATCTCCAACTTTAGCAACTTTTTCTCCTTCCTTGGTTTGAAACACAATATTCGTTGAAGAAAAATCGGCCTTTCCAAATCCACTGTTAAACTGCGATGCCATCAGAATGATGAAGTTGCACTCCATATGATTTTCATCTGCATACTTTTTCAGAGAATTCATAACCTTTAATATTTTCTTTTTATCTCTTAACTGCGTTTTCTTTGTTTCTGAATCCATCTCTGTCTCTTCAATAACCTCTTTTTCTTTCTGCAGCTTTTCTATCAGCACATTATCTATCACCCAGGAATCAGTGCTTTTAGAAAGATACAAGGCCGTAACACTCATAGCATCTTCAAAATCCTGCAGCAGTGATCCGCCGTGCGTCATTTCTAATATAAAAGCTTTATACTCCGCTTCAGATTTCCACACCGGATGTCTCCTTCCCCTGCGTTCAAAAAATTCACGACTCATATCATTCGGAAATGCATTCTTCATCAGATAAACAATATCATCATCGCAAAGCAGAGAGATGGAAATCCCCTTGCGAAGTTTTTGACCCTTCTCAGACAATGTTTCTATGGAGAAAAGCTTTTTGCTGCCTTGATTAACCTCTTTGCTAAGATGCGCAATAATATGCTGAAGAAGATAAGTTTCATACAACACAACAGGATGCGACTGGATCCATTTCTTCTCCGCATCATGCGCATAGACAACATTTTCAATCACACTAATCGCATTTTTATTATAGGCAATCTTATAGTTGCCCTGATCTCTTGCTATTGTGAGGGAACTGATCAGCCTTACATAATCTATGTTAACAGTATCAAATCCAGTAATATACGCATCTCTAAGCAAATAGTCCAGCTTATCGACATCTATAACTTTGGAGTTAAGCATAGCGATAAAACAGTTTTTAATACTATTTTCAACTGACTCTGTATTACTATATTGATACCCAGTAATACATCTTGCAAAGAACTCTTTCTCACTTTCCTTTAAGAAAAAGCTTTCAAATTCTATGATACCAATAATCGCACTTGCTATTTCATGAGGCGCTGCCGCCTGACTGTTTCCCTTCGGGACATCCTTTTTAAATAATTCGCTTCCGACACTCCTTATCAATCTTGTATGTAATTCCCTGTAATCACGTCCCTTTCCCAGATAAAACTCTTCTCCTGTATGCGAAAAAGGTGCATGGCCCACATCATGAAGCAAACAGGCAAGCTGAAAAAGTTCACCTATACGCTCTACCTCTTTCATCTCCTTTTCTTTGGACTTCACTTCTTCCACCAACCGTCTGGCAGCAAGATTTCCCAGGTAATATACCCCAATGGAGTGGACAAAACGATTGTGTACCGCAGAAGAATAAAGCGGAGAATAACTAGTCTGTAGTATTCTCCGCAGTCTTTGAAATGTAGCCGTATCTACAATATTATTCATATATTTTACTGGTATCTGAATATATCCGTAAATAGGATCTTTCAGCCTTTTGTACTCTTTCATACTTACACCCCTAAAGCCTGAATCGAACGTTGATTCATAAATGCAAGCAAAACATCCAATGCAAGATATCCCCGGAACTGGTGTACCAGATCATCTACATCCTTTCCTTCCTTCAGCGAAATCCCTTTTTCGCCCTCTTCTTCGTTTTCTTCAAAAAAATCCGAATAATTCCTGAACAAAGCATCAGTATTATCCCGTGACAGAATCAAAACCGCTTTTTCTCCATTTTCCTTTAAGATTTGAACCACTTCTGAACCATAACTTTCAAGTTCATGATACGTAAGAAATCTTTTATCCGTCTTTTTCAACACCTCGATCAGCGCGTTTGCCGCCAAATCCTCAATCCCAATATAAAAACACATATTCCCTCCAACTAAGCAAATCATCATTAATAAAATAGCATACAGATTATGTAGGAAAAGTATAACACTTTTTATGGTATATACTCAATATAGCATATTGCTGAATTTTATATTCCAATTGGGGGTGCGGACAAAAAGTTGGACTCTTGCACATCGTGACTAACGATGAAACACACAAAAGAACAAATAGCTATCTAACTCCAACTGCTGCAAATGCTGAAAATATCAATATTCTCAAAGCACCGGTATCGACCAGACGGCTCTCATGAACCGAAAGAAAACAGTAATAATTGATGCCCTAAAAAATAAATATTTCTTGACTTAATCCTGTTTATAGTATTCCCTTATTAGATTTTCCAACTTTCTTAAAATTCCGATGCAATCCTTTCCTTTAATTTCAGAAACATAATTCTCCTTCTGTGCTCTAAAGACCGCTCTAGTTTTCCCATCCACCTTATCATCTATTGAAACTTGATCCAGATCTCCAAAAAGAAGGATCGGCCTTGATTCCACGTCCTTAAATTTCATTCCCCCAACATCTTCTATTTTACACGTCAATCGAACACCTGACCATGATATCTGCGCAACTTCAAACATCTCAGCAGAATGTTTAAAAAGATTATTAATATAACGAATTCCCGATACAAATTTCCTTATATTCCTGTCAGTTATCTTTACTTGCTCCAACAAAACAACCGCTGAATATATGGCCTGACGCAGTGTATCAACCATATCCATTTCTTCTGTTGGTAAATATAGCGTTGTCACGCCGTATTTTTCCCGCTCCTTCATACAGTTCTCAATATAAGCATTATACTCATTCTCATATTGCGATCTATATTGGTCAAAACACCGAATATGATATTCTATATTATTCATAGATCCCCTTTCAGATGAACAGGTTGATCCTGCATGGACAATGTTACTTCATCAAGTTCCAGTCTTTGCAAAACCCCCATTTCCCCAGTAGTAATTACCTCATAGCCAGTTTTGCCGGATTCTAATTTTTCTTTATGTGGTTTACATGGTCTTGTTGCAGTTCCATCGCCACAAACAATCGCTACTGCGCTCTTTTTCACTTTCAAAGCGGAACAATCCATATAAGATCCATGATGCGGAACAATCAAATTATCATACCCCTCAGCTCTGAGATCCCATATCACGCTTTTTACTGCTTTATACGGAACATCTCCTGAAAACAGACTTTCTGTCAATTTCCCATTCTGCTGATTTTTAATCTCAATCAGAATACCGCCACAGTTTTCCTTTGATAAATCAAATTTCCTATTTGCCCCAACATAAAATGTTATTGTAGAATCTGGATTTTTTATCTCAACCAGCTTCCGCGCCGCAGAATTTCTCTGTACAATTGTCAGTTTATTTTTCTTAGTCAAATATGCAGCCAACCGTTTTGCGCTGATCGCATTTTTCTTAACAATTTCCGGTGCGATCCAGGGACATTCAAATAATTTCTCCGGAGCATATACACATCCCATAATATGATCATCATCCTAGTGGGACAGTACCACCGCATTCGGAATAACTTTTTGAAAACTTCTGACGGCCGCCCCATATTTCATTCTACTGCCACCAGGATGTGACCTCTGATGATATCCTACATCAAACATCATTTGAAATGAATCCCCTGATAGACGTATAAGATTCCCATTTCCGACATTATATATCCTTGTCGATGTAAAATGTACTCCATCCAGTAAAGTCTTTAACTGTCCCCTTATCACATGATCGCCAGACACTGGTGCCACCGGATAAACGTCATTAATCCTGTCAAGTATTGCCTGATCCAAAGTATCATCAGATATGTATATGCTACGTTCTCTAAAAATCACCGGACTGGCACTGCTTTCTATGACTCCCTCATATTCATCCCAACCAGCTGAATAAGGTTTTCGAAATTCTGCTATGAACCACCGATCGCCCATTTCTCTTAACTTTATCAATGTCTGGAAATCTGACCTAGCATCCATATAGATCAGATAACTATAAAAATAAGGTCGATATCCTGCCGGTCTCTGATTAGAATCTTCTCCGAAATATGATTCATCATATTCAAGCATATCCATCGTCATTACATTCAGCTTTGCTACCATCCGGCGTTCTTCCAATTCTTCCGGTGTTCGAATATCTTCCAGTTTCTCAATACTAACCCAAATCTGAGTTCGATAAATATTGTGAAATATCTCTTTAATCCTGCGTTCATGCTCATTCCATTCTCTTGGATATCTCATCAATCATTCTCCTATGTTTCGTCTTTTTATAAATACTCCTGCACCCGTTTCGCATCATGAAAAAGAGTTATTATCAACGTAGGATTCAACCCCTATCTCAATATTATCTACCTTTGCAATTGAATCCTTTCCCAGATAGTTTGTCAATTTTTATTCTAAAGCTGAAAAATAAATATATAATGAACCGCCCACACCATACTGGTTTAGATCTGAAAAGATATATCTGTAGGAACTACAAGTCTATTAAAAGAATTGATTTATGGCTAAAGGATACATCCTATTTCTCCCATCCCAAATCATTTGTTACTGCACACAACACTTTCGCCAACTCACTCTCCATCTGTGCCATCTCATCAAAGCTATCTTTCTCAATCCTCAGCCCATTCTGCAGATTTCCATATATTCCCCCCAACAGATCATTCTGCATGTTTATAATTTGCCTGATTTCTCCTGCCCACCTTCTGGGGCATTCCCCGTTTTCTTCCAGCAGGTCTATCAAAAACAGTATCAGCAATTTTCTCTGCTTCAGATATTGAATATCATACATAAGAGGAAGCCGCCATTTATATTCCTTATACTGCTCCAGATATCTGCAACAGTTCTTAATTGCCCGGGAACCCTCTCCAGTTTCTTCTGCCGCGCGGAAATTATCCGCCGCATATCGAAAGGACTGTTTCAGAACTTCCTTCATACTGTATTCCCACTTTTTCCTTATTTGCCGGGCTGTTATGCAGCCGTCCGCCTCCGGCACGGCATCGGCAGACAGATACACGCCAAGCTCTTTATATGTAAGGCGGTACTGATAGAAGCCTTCCGAATCCGTACAGTATGCCTCAGTATCCGAGCAGTATTCCAACAGGATATAATGATCCATTCTTTTCAGCAGTGCCGGCATGATCTGATAGCCGAGTTTCCCCATATCGATGGGCCCGACAATGACGGGAAGATCCGGGCGGATCCGATGCCTGATCTCCCACACCGCCTCTTCTGCAGTGCCCGTCCGGACAGTTTCTACATTATATCCCCATAAGCGAAGCGCACGGTCCATCCCCTGGTTCGGATCGCAGTATGTCGTGAGCAGCCTATCGAAATATTCATTTTCAAAATGCCGAATTCCAAAAGGCGTCGATGTAGAAATTTCGAACAACTGCAGATCAATGGACGGATCCTGCATCGCATTCAGGCATGCATAACTCCCACAGCAAATCTCATTTCCGCAAAATCTCAAATCAGCCCCTCCCTTGCCATCTCACACAATTTTTTTATATCTATTTTGCCGTTCCTGTTTCTCGGTAACGGTGTATGGAATATGAACATTTCTGTATTCTGAAGGTAAAAGGGCATCCGAAGTATCGCCTCTTCCACTGCGCGCCTGACAGAGACGTCATCTGCGTAGACGAAAACTGCGGCATGCTCTCCAGTGACTGGATCCGCCATCCCAGTTACCGCCACTTCCTTCACCCCTCTCACCTTCCGTATCATTTCCTCGATCTGAAAACCATTTACTCTATACCCACGGATTTTGATAATTCCGTTTCTTCGTCCACAGAAGTAGAGGAATCCTTCGCTGTCAATGCAGAAAAGATCTCCAGTGTACACCCTCCGTCTGCCGTTTCCCCGGTCTGACTCAAAAACACCGGAATCCTCATCTTGGATTCCCCAATATCCCTCCATTACATTAGGTCCTTCAACTACCAGTTCTCCGATGCCGGTCTCTTCTTTATTGACAAGCCAGACTTTGACACCATCTAATGGGAGTCCGCATGATCCTGCCATTACCTTGTCTATTCTTTCTATCGGCATGACTGCCACACGCTTGCACTCTGTCATCCCATACATAGGTATAACAGACGTCTGGGGCAGCGCCTCTCTCAAAGTCTTTATCAAGGAAATCGGCAATACTTCCCCTGTAAAGGAAATATACCGCAGATAAAAATCATCTGCATGATCCAGAAAGCCTGTTCTTACCAGCAATGACGCCATCGTGGGCAGGGCAGGGAACGCGGTTATCTTCCATTTTTTAAGGAGATAAGGGATACGCTGGAGCATTTCTCCTGAACTCAGATACAGCTGCGCTCCGCTGAGGAATGCAAGGAACACCTGATAGAGTCCATAATCAAATGTCAGCGGAATGCTGCACAATATCCTGTCTCCATAGTTATTTCCAAGCCTTCTGTTTATCGCATCGCTGCAGAACAAGATCTGCTTCTGGCTGCCACAAACTCCTTTCGGCGCTCCCTCGGTTCCGGATGTATATATGATATATACCAGTGTGTCCTCCGGATACTGCTTTCTATCTTCTATCCAAATCTCTTCTTTCCCTGTCTCTTCAGCTGCGAGATCTTCCGGCCCTTCAAGGATAAGGGCAGGGGAACAGCTTTTTACAATTTCACCCCTTTCTTCCGTTCTCATGTGCCTGTTTACAGGGACAAATACCAGTCCTTCCGAAATACAGGCAAGAAGAAGAACCACTGTTTCCAGTGGTTCGCGATCTACTATGAGCACACGGTCTCCCGCTTTCAGCCCTCTGCTACGGAAAAATGCGCCGTATGATCTGACTCTTGCATGAAGCTGATGGAAAGTATATTCCCGGCTTCCATCCGAAATAACGATACGCGGATCCGTCAAATGTGATTCGATCAATCTCCAATAAAGCATTACATTCCTCCGACAACATGCAAGGGCAGCTCTTCCATGATCTCTCTGGTTTTCAGCCGCTTTGCCTTCTTAACAATATGATACAGACCCAATATGATCTCCGCTGAAACGTCCGTTTTCTCCCGTATTCCTTCAATTGGCTCTCCGGAAGAAATCAATTCAAGAATACAATCAATCTTTTTGTAATCCAGTGCATTCCTGATGTTCTCTGCTTTTATTATCTCCTGCTCAGAAAACTCTCTGGGAATGACGATCGGTCCGTCGTTCACAATCCAGTATGCGATATCTTCGAGATCCGTCTGTCCAGACCAGAAACCGGCAGACGGTTCTTGGTCAATGACCTCTTTTTTAGTCCCAAGAACAGTCGCTATCTTTTCCAACTCTGATTTGTAAAGATGTGCGACCGGCTTAAAATGTGCCAGATTATCTCCAAAGGTGAGAAAAAATCCCAGTTCTTTTTCTGTTCGGTTCGTCGTTCCTGCTATCAGGAATCCTTTGTCCTGATAACAAGAAATCACAGCGGACCTAACAGAACACTTCGCTTTTGCCGGATCCAGCATCATATCTGTATTGAATATTGTTTTAGACTCAGCCTCTTCCAATGCACTCATCAGATCCCGGTTCATATTCTCCAGATGTATCTCTGCCAGCGGTATTCTCAACTCGCCGCACAGATTTTTCGCATTTTTCATGAACTTTGGCTCCATATCGCTCTGGATGACGATAAAGGCCTTTACCCTATTGCTTCCAAGGCTTCTGCAGCAGAGACGAGTAACAACGTCTGAATCGAGCCCTCCTGAAACAGGTACAACAACCTTCTCCCCATCAAGGACAAAATTACAGATGAAAGCCTGGATTCTCTCAATCTCCTTATTTATATCAATTTCCAGCCAATTCTTCATTTCCATATCTCCTCATAAATTCATCCTTCATTATACCAATCTCCTGTTCCAGTAACTGCCGGTCTATTTGGTAGATTTCTGCCAACTTCCGATATTCTTCCTCTATCCTTTCTATGTCGATCCGCTCATTTTCCCTATCCATCTGTCTTCTCCACTCCGCATGGCAGGAACAAGGATATTCTCTCAGACTTCTGATAATTTCCGGGTTCTGAGTTTCCCGGTATTCATCTAGCGCTTTCAGTACTTCTCTCTCACAGTTCGGACATGTACCTGGAGAACTGCAGATATATGACTTTTCTTCACCAAAATAATCCTTATACCAGGAAATCTGTATCTTACCTAATTCTGTTTCCGAAAAATACCCCAACACTTCTGCCAGAGACCAGAACGACACACAGTTGTACATCTTTTGCACGGAAAGCACATGAAGGAGCGTTCCTTTTTTAATATGATATGGAAACAAAACAACACTGTCCGCCCCATCATTCAACACATCCTTTATAGAATGGACCGTATTGATAACCGCCGCCTTCTCGCTCATGAACGGATAACCTAGTCCGATGTTTGCTGTTACATACATGCCGGCATCATGTATTTTACGGGCTGCGTCCTGAAACATTTCATAAGTTATATTCTTATTAATGCAGTGTTTCAATATCCAATCATCACTGCTCTCTACGCCGATCTCAATATATTTTTCAGCGCCAGGAACCGCCTTCTTTACAAATTCGAGTCCTTCCGATGATATCGTATCTGCTCTTGATTCTATGATAAAACGTTTTGTCTTTATCCCTTCTAATATCCCACACAGATCCTCTCGCATGGATTTTGATACTTCTCTCTCATCCAGCATACTTCCACTCGGTGTCAGCAGAAAATCTTCAAATTCCAATGACAGGCGATCCACGATTCTCTTAAGTTCACCGAGGATCTTATTCCAGTGTACGGCTCCACTTCCTTTCCCGTAATTGCACATCACGCAGCCACCCTGAGTATCATGAATACAGCCAACGGTCAGGAACCACAGATCACATAGCAATCCCCCATTTGCTCTTTCAATTCTATAATTCGTTCGCAGTTTTTCCGGCATGACCGGTCGCTGTTCATATATCTCATATGTAATCTGCTTCAATACGTTATTAGTATTCATATATCACACTCCCTTATGACTCTGCACAAAGTCCGTTAATGTCCGTACCGATAGAAAAACCTGCTGTAGATCTTCTTCTACAGGATCAAACCTGATATGAAACGCATCCTCTATATCAATCTGAAGCATAATAAGCATGATCGAATCAAATCCTAATTCATTCTGGATCTGTGTTTCCGCACTCACTGTTACATCCTTATTATATCCGGCAGAATTAAGGAACATTTCAGTCACTATCCCCATGATCCTGTTTTCTGTCTCTTCTCTGCCAGTTCTATTCATGTTCAACTCACATCCTATCGTCAAGAAGTCTATATGTTGATGCATGCCCTCGCACACTTTGTATATCTTGTGCATGCACACTATCTAATTTATTATACACCAATACAGAGGGCATTTCCATAGATAAAAACAAATTTGGAGCCTCTGTCGCACTGTAGGCTCCGACACCGTAAAAGATCAGCAGATCGCCTCTCTGCACACTTTCATCCACTGCCGCGCTACGCGCAAGCACATCCGCTTCATTACACAGTGCGCCGCAGATCATGCAGTCTGCCAATTTTCCTGAAGGCTCCTTGCAAAGATTCTCGATATACGGCGTCCGTATGCCGAGCATTCCTCCCGGATATCGAAGATGATTTGTCCCACCGAGACAGAACAAGATTTTCTTATTCTTCCGCTCTTTTATCTGAAACACCTTCGTCACATAGACTCCTGCCGAAGCCGCCGCACATCTCCCAACTTCATAGATCACTTTATATTTTTTTCGCAGATTATGCACAAACCTTGCCGCCTCATCCATCACAGCCACATATTCTTCTTCCTTTTCTCCGACAAAATGCGGAAATCCGACACCGCACCCGATCTGGATTTCGGATATGTCAGATCCCACCAATTCACACAGACCATTCAGGGACTGCCGGAAATATTCCAGTTCCCCTCGTAGCTTCCCGGCTTCACTTCTCTGCGTCCCCGGATAATAATGAAGCCCGACAACCCTGACCGACCTGCTTTTATCACAGATATGAACGCACTGCGCCGCTTCTTCTTTATCCATACCAAACCTACCGCCGCTGCTAAGCCGCAGAAGCAGTTCTACGCAGTCTTCTCCTACACTCCCGATACCGCATAGCTCTATGATCTGCCTCGCCTGTTCCGAAGAATCAATACTAAATCTTCTGACCCCCATAGCAAGGGCGTCCCTAAGCGTATCATTTGCCCTGAGCACACCGTCCAGAACAATTCTGCTGCCCGGTATCCCATATGCCCTGCACATCCTGAGTTCTCCGGCCGTACTTACCTCAATATATTCTACTACTCCAGCCGCTGAAAACGCCAACCATGGATTCGCTTTCATGGCATAAGCGATATCGATATTCCCTCCAAGACATTCACGTAGAAGATTCAGATTACGGACAAACAGATTTTCATGAAAAATATAGAATGGCGCCCCCCATTCCTGTTCTGTTTTTCTCATCCTATCTATGACATCTTTCCACTCTTTATTCATCGAATCAAAAAAGGCATATTTATCTCCCATCATTTTCTAAACTCCTCCATATGTAGGCCAGTATATCGGGGAGCTCCTCGATATTACCTGATTCCATCATGCGAAATAACCGCTGCTTCTTTTCGGTATACTCTGTCTTTACATCCTGACGTCCGCATTTTCCGGCAAGTAAAAATACCTTATCCAGCATCTGGATCATATTCATTATTCCATATTGGAGCGCAATTTTTTCACTTTGTGAGCCTGTATACCGTCCTATGGCCCCTATTATGCTCTTCTCCTCAAAATTTCTTATTGCCTTATGATACTCGATCCCGCGCCTTAATATCATTTCGCAAGAAAGTTCCTGAGATATAAAGTTTCTACAATTGCTCTCTTCTCGCAGATATATAATACAGCAACCCGACTGATAATCAGCCAAAGGTAGCAACTCTTCCTGCGTCATTCGGAGCCCCGGGAATCCCCACGGATCAAATACCTGATACTCTTTGTTTCGCCGCTGTACAAACAAATACCGTCCGCCACCTCTGTAGTAGTGGTCGCTTATCGCCGGCGCTGCAATCCCGTTTTTCACCGGGCCAAAGACAAAAGCTTCCGGCAGTTCCATCATGTGTGAGTCCTTCCCTAGACGAACTGCTGAAATAGAACCCCCTCTCGCATCTTCAAGCTTCCTGATCGCATTTTCCGTATTGATCAAAGGCCGAAACCACTCAGCTACTCTACCGTCTGCACAAAACCCGAATGCTCGTAGACTGATACAGTCAGGACTACTTATCTTTGCTATTCTCTCGCAGTCCATCAGCTGGTTCAAAGCCGAACAAAAAGTATCTATCGTTTTTCCAATGTAACACACTTCCCTTTCTCTCTTTCTTTAAAATTCCACTGTATCTAATTTTTCCGTTCGTCTGACTTCAATTTTATTCTTGATTAGAAGTCTATCAAAAAATTCATCTGTTCCTTCGAACACAGGATTAATAAATTTGGCCCCTTTAAATGAATCCACATTCAAATTCTTACTGTCCTTGAATGTCACCCCGATAAAACACGTATTATTAAAATTCGTCTCTGTAAAGTCACATTTGTCGAATTTAGCACCGGACACCGTGCTGTCCGCAAAACTTGCAAAAGCAAAATTGCAGTTGCAAAATAAAGAATAATTAAAACTAGACTGTGCAAGAAAAGCATTTTTAAATATACATTTCTCAAAAGTCGAATAAGATGATAGCATTCCATCCGCAATGCAGTTTGCAAAGGAAACATTGTTAAAAAAAGCTCTTGTCAATTCCGCTGCTGTAAATATGACATCTTTAAACGAACTTGCAGTTACCCGAGCCCTCGTCAGATCAATCCGGCTGCAGTCACTTCTCTCAAAAGAACAAAGCCTAAATCTTGCTGCGGACGCATGAAGCTTATTCATATCTGAATCTTCAAAATTAACCAGGCGGCACCTGCTTCTATAGAAAATTGCATCTGCTAGGACAGCGCTTCGGAAATCCGATGCACAGATTCTTCCCTGGCGCAGATTAGCCTGTTCCATAATACAGCCGTGCATATCACAGGCATATATTTTAATCGAATCCATTTGTGTTTTTACAAATACACTCTGTTCCATACATACCCTGTAAAATATGATATCCATCAGCTCAGCGCCTGTAAAATTACACTGATCCATCTTAAAGACTGCTTCTTCCGTTATTTTTCCCCAGGTCCTTTTCAACATATGGTTACTCTCTCCGTAAAGATCATTACACTCTTTCATCATATCTGCCTTTTCCGCTTTCGCTTCTGTCCAGATTAGGCGAAGCGTCTCAAAGCTGTCCTTTTCAGGGAAAAGTTCCAGTCTGACTCGCTCCAGAACAGATAATGTGAACCCACATTCCTTCAGGTTTCTGTCTTTGTCTTTTGTCAGAGCAATCATTATATCTGTGAGCCGTGAAGAAGAAAAATTATTTTTCCCGAGCACTGCTTCTGTAAGAGTTACATTCGCCAGGACAACGCCCTCAAACTGCACCCGTCTAAGGTCACAACTCTTCAGTTCCGCGCCTGTAAAATCAACATTTTCAAATGTGGCGTTCTGAAAAAAGCAGTCCTTAAAAAGCGTATTTGTAAATGAGCAGTCCTCACTGCTGGTATAATAAAACTCACAGTTTTTGAAAGAAGCCATACCGAAATTGCAGTCTTTTATCCGGTTTCTTACAAAGAGACAGCAATCGAATAAAGAGATTCGGAAAGAAGACGTCTCAAAACGGATACCGTAAAAATCAATAAAACTGAATTTCCCTGATGGGAAAAAAACCTCCAGCTTTGGAAGCATACAAAAAACATAAAGAGAAAGTTGCATCAGGAAAAACAAAAAAAGTGCTCCAATATAATTTTCTTTCAGCGGCTCAGTTTCTCTTCTTGGCGCTGTCTCCATCTGTACCTGAAGCAAATTCCGTATTTCTGCCAAAAGATAATATGCATCGCAAAATCCTGCACCGTCTATTTTCAAAACCTGTTTTATTCCAAAAACATTCTCATATGGAGGGTTCTTCCCCCAGCTGTGATCCCTAGCATCATTCTGTTCCACATCTGTTGCTCCATATACAGTCTCTCCATGCTCTACCGCAAACCGCACTCTTTCTGCCATTGACTGCCTATGCAAAAATCCCTCTCCATTTTCCACAAGACAAAACAATATCTTTTCCCATTCCGAAAATCTGTTAATAAACTTCTTTTTGTTAATACTCTTCGTTGCTGTCTCGTCCTCAATCTGAAGCCATGCTTCTGTGCTTTCATTCCCGCTCGTTATCCTATCAATCAGTTCATCAAAACTTTCATTAACGAAGCTCTCCCAAAGCATCTGGTCACGATTCTGTTTTAATGTGTCAAGCAATTCTCTCGCTTCTGCAATCTGTATTTTGAGAAGTTTATCTGCCGTCTTATGGAGCCCTCTGTCTATATCAATACATTTATTCAAAAACCAGGCAGATCCGATCATACATACTCCATATGACAGAATGAGAATGATGCGCACTTCGTCTCTTGAGCGGATATGCATAAAATAGAACATACTGTAAAGACAGATCACAATTCCCATCAGAGCAAGAGACATGAGCATATAGAGCCAGAGGCTTCTCATCGTCTTTTCTCGGTATTCGCGAATCACCACGCTATAATATGTCTTTTCATCCGAAGTTCTGTCCAGAGCTTCCTTCAAAAAAACATATGATGTGATCAGACTTCCTAACATTGTAGCAATCAATGTAATAAGTAACGGCCACAATGTGCTTCTCTGATCATCATAAACTTTATTTATCTCCTCAAATTTCTCTTCACTAATCAAAAAGATCACCGCTACCGCCACTGCAAATATAACAATGATCGCAACAGTACCCTTTAACTTGCTACGTTTTTTGTCTGTACGCCCGCTCATCTCAATCCTCTTCCTATCGTACTTTATCTCTATAGTTTCCTTCTATCTAAAACGACTCATCCTCGCCTTAATAATATATGCACGCATCTTGTCTCTGTCTTCACTTTTTTCCATTTTTTCCACAGTTTGTTCACAAGAAGAAAAAACCTCATTTTCTTTCATATATTCCACATATTCTTTTTGCTTTCTCATATACAGCACATGCAGGAAGACAGCAGCCACAGCAATCCCCAACATAATCAGGGCTATAAAAATGAACAAGCATACCTGCAAAGGAGATACATCCCTAGAAAATGAAATAACTATTAATCTTCTAATCATCAATATACCTGCTATGGTACTTATAGCAGCTATTACTAATGCCCCAAAACCAGTTTTTATGCACCGCTTATAGTAACCTTCTATTGCATCTGTTTTATCTGTACTTTTCTGTTCCATAAAATTCCACTTTCTCCATATAAACGTATTTAAGTTAATAACAGTATACAGAAGAATCCTGCGACAGGCAAGGAAATTAAGGTAATGCTAAATCCACATTACTACAAATGCGGGACACTTCTTATTATTTAAATTTGTCAAACATATTTTCATTTTTATTTTGATATCTTATCCGTCTCTTTTTCCTCTGGTTAAAGCAGAGCACATCTCTGAAATATCGGGTAGAGATAACTAATCGGTTTACCGTATACCAAAAAAACACGCTTTCCGAGAATCGGAAGATCCTGAACCGTCCGGTGATGGGTGGCATGCAGCTTACGCAGTTCTTCACCACATTTTGGACAGCAAAAAGATTTTGATCTGGAGCGCATATGCAGCCTTATTTCATCAGAATCTTCTTCAATTGAAACGATTTCAAGTTCATCTGGATAAAATCGTTGTAAATCAAGGGAAGAATTTGTAGGCATTCCGAGATTCCTTCTTTCAGTATAAATTTATATTAATTTTATCAGTTATAAAGTCCAGAATCCATGCCTTTATACCAAAATATGCGGAAGAACTAGAATCGCTCGGAATACTCAAAAATAGATAATATTGTAATCAAAAAACGTTAGTATTGTTACTCCGTCAAGTATTCGAAAACCATGGCTCGATTCCGAAAACGGGTCATAGTATTTCTCAAACTCTTTTTGGAACTGATAACAGGGACACCCCAGTTTCTCTGCCGCGTTTTCTACCGTCAACTCTCCCCTTTTAACCTTCTTAAAGTAACTACGCGTTTTTCGCTTCATTTGTTTTTCCACCTATCC
>ERZ894229.439-NODE-439-length-36171-cov-28.9206_pt1 | contig 36171 bp, 28 predicted proteins | sample MGYA00380295_ERZ894229 | MGnify/ENA primary metagenome ERZ894229 (study PRJEB32331, sample SAMN06328479) | human gut metagenome | biome: human gut microbiome; feature: stool | host: Homo sapiens | collected 2014-09-17 ... | reverse complement strand
CAGAGATGTATCCAAAGTTTACCTCCAATACATCGTCATGGATGCTATAGGACATGTCGTCCTTGATCGCCTCGTTCGGCGTAACCTCTGTGCAGGTCATGCCTTCCGGATATGTCATGATCATCTGCAAGCCTGCTACAGGCCCTTCCAGCGTATCCAGGCCGCCGATCGTGCCCTTCACTTCAAATTCGCTGCCCGCTGCAACCGTCTCCGGCGCTTGCAAGCCGAGTTTTACACTTTTTTCTCCTACCGGTGTAGCCGGCTCGAACTCTGCCGTTACAGTCACACCATAACCAGGCATGACAAATGTATTGTTCTCAACAGGTACCGTTGTCTCTGGATCATCCGTCTTATACACCTTTAACGTGCCGTCCTTCAGACGATAGCTCGTCGCAGGAGTCACAGTCAATTCGATGGTCTCCCCTTCGGAAGCCTTTTCCGAAGAAACCGCGATTGCCCCATTCTCCGTAGGTGCTACTGCAACATCATACTCATACGGCTCAATCACAAAATCATCGAACATTATCCATTCCAATGTCCCATTCTTTGCCTGCGTATAAATTTCAATATGCATCTGCCCATTGGTTACGGGAACATCCTCAATCTCAACCTGCGTCCATTCGGAATTTCCGGCGGAGAGATCCACATATTTAAGCCCGCTTCCAGTGGAACCTTGCCCAAAGTCCTTGACGACAAAGCAAGCCGCACAGGGATCGGCAGTCGAGCTCGTAAACGGCGTATTTTTCACCCAAACAGATGCACGATACATTCCGTTCGGAAGGTTCTTTACGATCTGGTAAGTACTGCCGTCGTAGCCGTTGCTGCCCCAGTGCATTCCGTACCAATCGCCGCTGTGGGCCCCGCCCAGGTCTGGTTTACTTTCCACATAGAAATTGCCACTTCCACCGGTCCGATGCCAAATTTCCCATCCCTCTGGCTGCTGCCCATTATAGGTAGACAATTCGAAGGATGCGTTATAGACGAGGGACGTTCTGGGGATCGACAGGTTGAATGGTACTTCCTTTGTGTCGCCGGAGGAATTCTTCAAAACGATGGTGCCCGAAATGGAGCCCTCTGTATCGTCCGTTGCTTCTGTCTTCTGAAAGTCCGTGATCGAGGCGGTCATCCCATCATAGGAATCCAGGATATCCTCCACTTCCGCCAACAAAGTTTCCTCTGTAATGTTGTTATCCAACAACATTTCTCCTAGGACGCTCTCCACCATGGATGCAATCGCGTCCATGTCCTTGCTCATTTCGATGTTGAAGTCGTCAAAGTAGATGTACTCGCCAGCTGCGGCATCGGAGTAAATCTCCAAATGCATCTTACCGCTGGTCACCGGGATGCCTTCGATCCGGATCTCGGTCCATTCGTCCGTCTGTGGAATTTCTGCGTACACAAGCCCCTGATCGCTCGGCTGGAAATTTTTCGCCACCAAACATGCGGAGGCCGGGTCCCCTTCCTTAGTGTGCTCACTGGCTTTCACCCAAACGGAAACGTCATAAACGCCATCCTGCAGATCGCTCAAACTATAGTACAAGCCGCCGCAATAATCTGCGTCGCCCTTTTGTACCGCATAGTAATCGCCGGAATGGGCATCACCCTTCTCAACATAGAAGTTTTCCAGCTTGTTTTCATTCGCCCATTCATCCCATACCAGGGCATCCAATTCTCCTTCGCTTTCACCCTCCGTGGTCAATTCAAAGGAACTGTTGGGGATTCTGGATTCGGGGATATAACGGATAGCGGGAGCTTCTACAAAGTCCGCCTCCTCGCCAATCCGAATCGCAAGGCCAGGCTCGGAATAATCCTCCGTTTTTGCGCTCAGGCCGATGCGTGCAAGCAACTCTCCGGAGAAAGTAATGGTCTTCCCATCCTCGCTGATGGTCACGCCTTCTGTATTGGTGATATTCTCAGCGGTGTCGCCCATCAGATCCTGCGCATAGATTTCCTTGCCATGCAAATCCTGGTTGAACGTAAGGGAAAGGTTGTTGTAATAGCCGAATACGCCGATCAGCCCGGTGAGATCGCCGGCATTCAGAGCAACGTCTGCCTTTGCAACCTGATACCCCGTATCGGTCGAAGTCCGGCCATATGTACCGATGCTGATTGCGCCGTTCGGGTTGCGGCTTGCCGCCACAAAGGGCTTCGGTCCGCCGTCCACCGCCGTTACAACCGGCATATCAATTCCGCGCGCAATGACAGCCGGCGCTTTCTGGGTTACTTCGCGGCCTTGCACCCGGCCCCAATCCCAGGTGTCCTCCTCGCTGTAAACCCAGGTATCCGCCAACGCTTCGTCGGAGATCACCGTCTGATAAGCATCCATCCGATAGGCGGGGGCAACCCTCTGCCACATGGTGGCACGCTGCACTTCGTCCAGCATTTTGCGGATCGGACGTGTTTCCGTAAACGTTTCATCGCCGCCAAAGAAGATGTTCGGCAGGCTACCGGAACTTGCATCTCCAATGTCATAGCGCATCACGCCAAAGATCAACCCCAACGCCGAACACATGTATACCTCGTCTTCACCATTAATCAACCCCAATTGACGGCCATTGGTGTAGGCCTGCTCCAATTGGCGTCCAATGCGCTCAAACGTCGTGGCAATGGACAAATTTCCGTTGACATCGTACGTACGGTACACATCGGAATAGCTGGCACAATAGGCGCTCCAATCGACATTGCCTTCGGAGAGGCGCGTACCGTTGTCCGCATCGCTATTGAGCGTTCCATAACCGGTGATATGTTCAATGACCAGCTCCGGATAGATTTCATCCGCCAAGTCGCTGACCATCTGCCGCCATCCGGCGTCGCCCGAATGATTTCCCCAGTCGATCTTCCAGTAATCCACACCGGCGTATTTGCTCCATTCCAAGCGTTCCCGCCAATAGTCCTCATTCCAGGTCCCATCCTGCTCGCTAGACATCTCGCTCGCGCAGACCCAGACGCCCGCGCCCTTCCAGCCAGCATTTTCGATGTTCTCAACCAAGGTCTTCAGACGCTCTTGGGGCGTATCGCCATAATCCGGAAATTTATCCGGGCTGACAAGGAAGCTGCCAAAATAGCTGCCGTTTCCTCCCTTGGGGAGATCCCAGCCGTCATCCAGCAGGAAAATCAGATCTTGTTTGGAATCCTGATAAGCTGTGTTTACCCAGCCATTTTCACCAAACAACTGCTCATGGTTTAACATATCCCGCGGGATATTGGAATCCATTGCAGGCGTATAGTCGTCACTGTACGCAGCCCAATCCTGAAAACTCCACGTGCAAACATAGTTTGGTGTTTCCGTATTTGGCTCGTCCGGGATTAAATCGACCGGTTCTGTAGCTGCGGCAGCAGGGGCCTTTCCTGCTGTTTGGACGCTTGCCATTGCTGAAACAGGAAGCATCTGCATCAACAGACAAAGGACGACCACCAGGGATATCCATCTCTTTTTTTCAAACCTTCCACTCCTTTTCTCTAACTCCTTAAATCCCATAAGGGCACAGAAAATCCCAATAGATTCTCTTAGCCCTTTGCCATTATGCGGCCCAAAAGCACGGCACGCCATGCATGACGGCGAATCGGAAATCTATGGGAAAAATGTTTTTACATAGCTCCATCATAGGCCGCATATAAGCGCTGCTTTTCTCCCCCCTTCCCTATCCGATCCATTTTCTAAGTAACCATTCTATATTTTAACATCCATGTAATAAATATTCAATCTTAACTATTTTACAAAACGAAATGATTGTTTTTAGGTTATTTTTACAATTTGCGTACACAGTTAATTTTAATATGGGCTCTTTGCCTGCGGAACTACCAGCAAAAAATATATATGTTTATGCTAAGGCCATACAAAGAGCTGGAAAAAAGATGGGATTCTATTCCGGAGTTTCCCAAAGTTAAAGATACTATACCCAAATCCACGCTTACGTTACTTCCAGAACACGCTGTTGTGCGGTTACTCGGAATCGAGTGCCAGTTCTTGGTTACCTCTTGACAAAGAGAGCGTGTCATCTATATGCATAGCAACCGGCAGGTGCTTTCACACACCTGCCGGTTGTTGATGTTTTCACGAATCGAATTGAATCAGGACTGTTGGCTCATCAATGATGTCCCTGTCCGCTTTGAGCTCAAACCCAACTTCGATCTCACTGATGTCAGAGACCGAGGCAATCTGATTCTCCTCCAGCGATGATTCCTGCAGTCTGATCTCTAGCGCGGCAGATTCTCCGTCAGCAAGCTCTGCGCTGTAGAAAGAGTAGTCTGTCATGTAGCCATTTACAGAGAGCGAATCGTACGTGTCATCAATCGTGAGAGTTCCCCCACTTGTATTCTCGGCGAGCATGAGTACATACATATCGGAGCTGTATTCGGACGAGTCTTCCAATATGGTCTTTGCGACAATTCGCAATCCGTTATTTCGATAGACCTCCTCGCCTGTGGCATCATATCCTGTGTCCACACCGGGAACCATGATTTCGATAGAACGTTCCTCTGCGATATAGTTCCCGTTGGGGTCAAGCTGATTCAGCGACAGGGCAACAGAGCCGACCTCGTTGATACCATAGATGCTCCAGTGTTCCGGGGCCAGCACGGAGGAAAGCTCCACAACAATGATACACCGTTTGCCAGGATTGATTGCAGTGCTTGACCAAGTGGAACTGCTTACGACCAAACCATTAAGCGCAATATCGGATGTGGACAGATACACCATATCCTCTGTCCTGTTTTCCAGTTCCAGAAGCAGGGAAGTCTCGCCGTCTTGATTTACCATCACACCACTTGATAGCAAAGTTATATCATTCACATTATAGAGATTCTCTTGTGAGAAATGAGTGATATCGTAACCATAGGCGTTCATGGTAGCGCGGTCGGTGATCGCATTTTGGTAGCGGTCCTCGCTGTAATCATAGCCATCAAACGCAGACGTTCGTACCTGCCTGGGGCCGGAATATGTATGGTTGTAGTCCTCGTCTGAAATGTCAAAGCCAATCTCTATATCAGCGATCTCATCGATGCCGTATAGCATCAGCCCACTATAACTGAAGCTGATGGTCTCATTTGCTTTCTTGCCGTCTGCGACATCGCAGTTCAAATAGCCTTCGCTAACCATATAGCCATTGATAGAGTTGCAGCTATAGCCAAGGGAACCACTGATAAAAGACAGGTCTTTTCCGCTGTTGTTTTCGATGGTGAGTGCCAACTCTACCGAATAGTTTGTATAGTTCAAGCCGGTTGCGGTGATCCTCACCCCATTCTCATCGACCATTACAGTTTCGGCGATAGAGGCGGTTTGTATGAATCCGCCCAACTGCTCATCTGGCAGTTCCGACTCATCGGCTGGCGGCATGGTTTCCTGGACGTTGCTTTCGGACTGCGTTTGGTTCCCTGCCTCTTCCGCGGTGTCTGTGCTGCTGTTGCAAGCGGTAAGCGAAACAATCAGGCAAATCGCCAGCAACGATGAAATCCATTTTTTCATTTGTTTCCTCCTTCCCGATCAGACGGGGAAATCAATCCTCGTCATCGACCTCCTCAACCACGAAATCAACATCCTCTGGCGGAGTGTATGCCCGCCCTGCCAATTCGAGGACCTCTGCGCCTTCTGCAAAAGCTCCGCCGCACTCGCGGGCGTAGGCCTCTGCATCCTGCTCGTTGTCAAAAATTTCGTCTTCGGTGTCCAGCACCTCCCTCGTATAGGCATTTACCATCTGAACAATAAACTTAGACATAATCCGTTCCTCCTTAAATTGCAGTATCATGTTCCGTGCTAGAGTTTGCCGCCACATCGGTTTCCGGCAAACCAGCACAGTTTCCGCACCGTTGTCCGTATATGGATGTCGCGAACTCCAGACAGGCATCCGCTTCTTTGAGACGGTCTTGGTAGAATCTGCTCAGAAGCATCGTACTAACTCCGATCCCAATTGAGAATGCTAGTGCCGTAGCACATGTTCCTTTCATTACACCAGCCTTCTGACCTGCCTTCCACAGGGTCACGATTCCCGCGCCCATGTCGCCGTTGCCCAAGGAATACAAGACGTGCGTCATATCTGGCGCGCGACCTGCGCTCGCACCTAAAACCTGGCTTATCAACGCGCTATTTTCCACAAACACTTCACCTCCGTTTTCGCTTTCTATTTCCCTGTAAAGCCTAAGTCGGACATTAGGCTGATTCATGTAATCGCCATCTGGCCCTATCTGCGTTTTTTCGCAATTCGACCTTCGCCGCCCGATGAACGGTTCAGAATGGGGCTGTGCTGTGCGATCTTCAAACATTCGTGCTCTCTGCGTGTGGCTGAGGTGGAACGCCCATCGGCAATTTTGTGCTCCACGGTTCCGCCATGAGGGAGTTTTCCGCTTCGGATATGTTCCTTGGTGCGCCGGTTCAGATTGCAGGTTTCACCGATGTAGCAGAGGATGCCAGTGCTGTCCCTCAGTCGGTATTCACCGGGACAGGAAGGCGGTTTGGCGCCTCGCCCTGTTGAGGGATCGTACTTGTTTGGCCTTCCGGGCTTGTAGATACTCATGTGCTATAACCTCCTTAGCGTTTATGTGCGATGGCAATAGCTGCCGCCAAACCTGGGAGAGCAACGGCGGCAACGCTAGCAGCCACATTACCCCAATCGATTTGCCGAAACCACGGGCGTTCTGTTTGAGTAACCGCGTTTGCTGGTGCAGGAGCTTTGGGTTCCGAAGGGATATTGCCAGCTTTGCCTGAGGCTTCCTCAATCTGGACCATTAGTTTGGCATAGTCGGCAATGATCTCATCACATCTCACGCTGCAAAGAGCACGCTGCTCTTTGTGGTTCGCAAGAATGGTCTCGGCAATTTTCTCGACCTGTTCGGCTGTCAGGGATTCACCGGTTTTCGCATAGGATTTGATTTGGTAGGAAATACCTGCGCCGCAGCTGATTGGAACCTGATGATAGTTGTCTTGTATCTGTACCCGCTCATTCGGGAAGAGCAGCAGACTATGGTAATGGGCCGGAAAGATCTCCTGCAAATACTCCCGAAGCAGGGCTTCCTTCACACTCATGCGTCCGGGAAGGTCGTAGATGATATCGCTGTTATCATCGCGGGTAAGAAGACCATTGGGCGAGATTGTCACCGCTGTGCCCCAGTTCTTGACTTCAATTACGAACATTCCGTAAGGTGCAACCACGATCGCATCGTACTCAGCCTGGGCATCTTCGTCTTCCAGTTGGACGTTGTAGAGGATGCGGACGCTCTTATCGAGGGAAAGAAGTTTCAGCGCCTTCCTTGCAACACGCTCGCCGCACATTCCCTTGATGAAACTGCCGATGGTATATCCGAGTTCGTCCATGTTGGCTTTGAAGCGATGGTATGTCTCGGTCCTGTCCAGGCCATATTCCTTGGCAAGCGCTTCAAAGTGGATCATAATGTCCCGGTCACGGAGATTCTCTGCATGGGTCTTTTCAAAGACACCCTGCGCCAGGGCACTCTGCAGCGCCTTCAAATGGTCTACCACTTCCTGGTTGGTGTACATGACATCAGGTCTGGTTCCCAGCCCAACGAGGGGTTCGATGATTTGATTCATTCGGGTGTTAGTCATTTTTTGTTCCTCCCTAATCCATCTGTTTGGTGGTTTACTTTCTGAATAAATCATAACAAGCGGTTGCTTGAATTGCAATATTTGGGCGCGATATGGCAACATATCAATTAAAGTTGCAACTAATAATTATAATAGAACAAAATACGCAACGATTACTGCGGCTAAGCAACTTTTCATACGCAAAAGCCGGGGCACGCAACTTTTTAGCTTTTCAAGCAACAAAAAGGCCGCACCCACATTAAAGTGAGTGCAGCCGCAGCCGCAATTGTAGTATTAAGCCCCATATCGAACGTAGAGAAGCAAACTCATTTGTCCAAAAGGTTAAAAAGCCGATCAGCAGTGTCTGGTCCAGAGTTGCCAATTTGCTTTTTCTGGCGCTTACCAACAAACTTATTATCTGAAACACGAATCGCAAACAAACTGCAATCTCTAAGTTTTGATAGTGCGTCTTTTTGAATGACATTCGTAACAAGGCAAACTTTAACCAAGGGATTGTTCTTCCGCAGTTTCTCAACTAACCTTAAAATTGATTCTCCAGTATTAATGACGCTATCCACGATTAGAATCAGATTTGAATCAAACGTTGGAAGAACATCCTTTTTGGGGTTGTGGGGGTAGAGCTTCCCACCAAAGCCGATATAGAGTCCATCTCCAAAGAAGCGACCACCTCTTTCTAAAACAAGGACAGGAATATTCTTGTTAGGCAAAATCCCCTTCATATAACAACCAAGTTGATATCCCAGGTTGAAATGTGCTTGTGCCAAGCGTGACCCATCTATACCGGACGAGGACTTACAGATCGCGATATCTTGTGCAATACCGTTATCCCCCTTCTCAGCTAGGATATAAAGCATTGGGTCACAAAGTAAATGAAGATCAGAAACATCAGTATCAACCAGAGAACGGCTTATACGATTGCCAAGGCAAAAATAGCCTTCATCGGCTTCTCGAAGCAAATACAAATCAATTTTGCTGTCCCCATACGCCTTGACTCTATAGCCAAACTCTCGAAGAATTTTTGCTACATAGTACTTGGTATCAGCAGAAATAAGCGGCGATGCCAAAACATAGGGAATGTTCATTTGCGTACCCAGTCTTTTCCAGAGGCTATTGAGGCCCGAAGAAAGGACAACATACCGTTCGTTGCAAACTCTGCTCCACACCTGCATATTGCGTGTACAATTTTGCAGCTCTTCGTATTGGAAAGAAAGAAGTGAAGTCTCTTTTTCAAAACAGTATGATTGATAGCCAGTATAAAAATTCCCATCAAAAACAGTAGTTGTAAAGCCATGAGAGCACAACTGCAATGAGTCTTCATTGATAAAGGTTTTATCTCCATCAACAATATTCAATTCACATGGATGAGGTATCCATCTCCGAATTTGATCTACTAGCCCAATAGCAAGTTGGTATGCGCTAAAGCCGGAAAGAATAGCATCAATGAACTCCACCAGTTCACTTTCTGTTATTTTTCCAGATTGGATAACATAAAAATCCTTATTGCGCTTATGGCACTGTAATCTCAATCCTTCGATTTCTTGATTTTGCCATGCCGAGATAGTATCCACGGTTAAGTTTGCAAACTTTTGATTTTTCTCCGATACCTGCATCCGAGCCAATAGTTCTTCGGGTTCACAGTAAAGGTAAAAAAACACGTCATAGATGTCACCATCTGCATCTGTGAACACAATGGTATCCTCAAAAGCGTAGTGCCCATCAGAAATGATATGCTCATCAGTGATGCCAGCAAGATATTCCGTGTATTTAATGCGCCATTCTACTTTCTCATTTTCCGGTAAACGCGAGAAGTTTCCGTCTGTATATTTGTTCAGCCATGCACTCCCGTTGACGATATGTATTCTGCTATCAAGCGCATTGAGCAATGTTGTTTTTCCCGCACAGGGCATCCCATACAATGCGAATTTCATTGCTTCAGTACACTCTCCTTATAACAGCATCTTCTATCAAAGTCTGAAATGTTAAACTTCACAGCGTCCAATGGCGTATTCGATGCAAATGGAGTGTAGATATCAATACAGTTTCCACAAATATAGATTTTCCCATTTGCATAAAAAATGTTATTCATTCCCGCACCGCACAGCCCTCCATACATCGTACAATCATAACCACCTCTCCGCACATTGAGTGTTTTAGAGGCTTTATCAAGGAAGGTGTTGAACTCGCTAAGAGGAATGCTATATTTTCCAATCATTCTGGAGAATGTAATTCGGCTGCCGAACGCTTCAAAAAATTTAATTGTTTCATCTGCATGATCAAGAACATCCCGCCCAACTGTACAGTTCATAGATGGGTAGGTGCCAACAATTTCACGATATAACTCGATGTTGCGGATTACCATATCGTAAGAACCGCATCTCCATTTATCGTGGATAGCTTTGGGCCCATCAATTGAAAAGCCCACATTAATTTTGTTTGCTGATAAGTATTCCACCATAGTCCTGTTCAGCAAGATGCCGTTGGTGATTGTGTATATAGATAACATACCGGATTCCAGCAAATCGGCAACATAGTCAATATAATCACAGAGCTTATCAAAATCCAGCAAGGGTTCTCCGTTGCCTACAAATCCGATTTTGAACGAGCGAATAGCATTTCTCTCAATATGCTGACGGATATTGTCCAAAATTTGAAATACATCCATTTCAGAATTGGAAATCGATTCATTCTTTTCATGGAAATGACAATATTTACAGTTCAGATTGCATCGATTATTGATTGAAATGCACGCTCGTGTAATCATTAGCGTCTCCTTCTTCCTCTGTTTTTCAGCGGACCAAATTCGTGTGCCTCGTTAATGTGGTCTTCATAATTTTTCCCGTTGATATCCACAATTTTTGTATCAGCACCATATTCCAGGAGAATATCGCGACAATTAAAATACTTATTTGCACAGGCTTTAATTAAAGCGGTAAAGCCATTTGCATCCTGTTGATTGATGCTGGTGCGAGGATCTTCGCAAAGAGCACGAACAAATCGCTCCTTTCCCTCCCATGCAGCAATCATAAGCGGCATATTGCCTTCATTTTTCTGACGGACTTTTCCAGCATCATGCGGATTTCGGCTGGCTACATTGGGGTCTGCATTGCACTCCCGGAGGAGAAAGATAAACATATCATAGTCTCCCATCTGTATGGCATGAGAAAGTGGCGGAAAATAGCGACGACTACAGTCACGCTTATTGACATCGGCACCATGTGCAATCAACCACTTAATCTTTGCCTTTCGCTCTTCCAAAGTATGCTGGCGATTTCTCACAGTAGCGATGATCAATGTATTGCCATTGTCAAAATAAGCGTTGGCCTCCTGGGCGGTTGGAGGCTCAATGTCGTCATAGCTCAAAGCATAATATTCATCAATTTCCTTGATATGGGTCATACTGACCAGTTCCTGCTTGGTGGCAAGATATTCACGCAGGTGCAACGCCCGGATTGCTTCTGCTCCTTTTAGATAGGCGGAATAGTCAGCATCGTTCGTTATAATGTCTACCTCGCAACCGAACTCATCAGAAACTTCTCTTGCAATATGGATAATTCTGCAATCATTGTTCTTTTCGTTGGGATCACCGGTATATTCTCTTTGGAGTGTTTTCGTATTGGTACCGATGCTTCTAATAATCTCCCACGCTCGGCGACCAAGAGAGCCTGCATTGTGATTCTTAATATTGTCGAGTTCGTCAATAACAACTTTGGGGATAACAACTTTACTATATTCTTTATTTAACTCATCAATAATCTGTGGATTGTTGAGCAGTGCGGAAGTATCCGGGATCACAATCTTATCTCCACGTAGAAACTGTTCGGTTTGGATTCGATCCATGCCGAACGTTTCACAATATTTTTTCGCAAACTCTTTAAGGGTGGTATAACTTGTTTTTCCGGATTCAACCCTTGAAATCGTGGATTTTTGTTCATATCCAAGACGCTTTGCCATTTCATCCATAGTAAGTCCGTTTTTTTCACGGAGTTCTTTCATGCGCCTGCGCAAAAATTCACTATTGTTCGTAGCCACAGCTTCAACCTCCCGAAGTTATAGTTTGAAACACCAATGGTATTGTATCATGAGGTTGCGTGAAGTTCAATGTGTCTCACTAAATAAGCAACTCGAATGGAAGCGACTTGGCGCATAGAATTTCGCTGAATACCGCTACTTATGTGCATAACTCCCAAACGGGTTAAATAAAAGTATAGGTTAACGAAGCACAATGAAATATATTTCCAAAGCGTTGTGCTTTCAATCTACTACTTTTGGCAAATTTGTCTGATACACCCCAAAATTTTTCCGCCAAGCGCAATGTACCCAGTTGTATAAACGTAGGTCATAGTTCCTCCACAAGCCATGTCTCTTTAGGTAAGGCTTTATTGTTGCAGTTCAGCAGTTCTTGGATCGCCAAATTGGCAAAGCGGTGTGTCTTGGACGTATCCCACTCCGCCAAGGCGGTAACTTCCGCTGTACCGCGTTCAAAATTGAACGAAATCTCACCCCATTCGCCGTCGTTGTCCACCTGGTACAGGTAGACAGCGGCGGCGATTTTTTGTTTTCTGCGGGTCTGCGATTTCCGTTTCAATCGGACCATGTGGATGACGCCAGCCTCTGTCAACAGACAGGCCAGATGCTCCACCGCCCGGCGATAGGCACGTTCCGCCCCGCTGGCAGTGCTGCCCTCAAACTGCACCGCCAAGTCCTCAAAGCTCATGCGGGTGCTGAGCGAGCTCACCCGCCCGCAGGTCATGCAGACGGCGTTCCGCTTTTCCAAAAGGGTCTGTTCCCGATAATCCAGCTTTTCAAATGCCTCTTGAACAGCCTTGGCCCGGATGCCGTTCCATAGAATGTCTGCATAATTCCAGCTGTCGTCCCGGCTTACGTCCTCTCCGGTCTCATCCTCCTCCTCGTCCTGTACCGTTTGGTAGAAGGGGACCCGGCTGCGGTTGCGCTGTGCCAACGCCAGATACTCTGCCGCAGTCGTTTCGGTGCAGTTCTGCTGGTTGGCATATTCGGCGATGACATCTTTTGCGCTCTTGCCGGAATCGTTGTAGAGCCAAGCGATCCCACGGGCGGCCTTGTATTCGTCCAGAGATTGGAAGGAACCGGCCTCTTCCTGGCGGCGGCACTCCAGAAGTGCGTTGCCGATAAAATAATGGGCATAGGTCAGAAAGTCTGCCTCCTTCTCCGGGTCATAGCCCGGAAGGCAGTCCAGCATGGCGAGGACACACCCCATTTTGTAGTCCAGGAATCGTTCCGGGTCATAGCGTTCCAGCCCCTCCCGCATCAGAAAACGGCGAACACGGCCATTGAGCCGGGTTTCATAGTGGTGCAGGAAGAAGGAGAAGTAGTCCAGGTTTCGCTCCCGCAGGGCGGCAGTGATGTAATCGTTGAGCGTTCCTGCCTCCGGCGGCTGCGGGGCAAGCTGAAAAACGCGTGCCGCCTCCCGCATAGTCAGCCCCTCCGGCTGGGCCAGAAGACCATATCGGGCGCAGTAGCCATCCAGCGCCCAGGTAAATTCCACTTCCTCCATTTCCTCACCGCCTCCCTATGGCACTATGAAGTCATCCGTCTCTTTGCCTCTGTCAGCAGGGCCTCCTGGGTCATCTCCTGCACGTATCTGGTGCTGGCATAACTGTGGTCAGAGATCGCCCGCAGCATCTTATCCTTTGCCAGCTTTTTCATCACTTTGGCCAGTTCCTCATCCAGCTTCCCCCGGCGGGTACTCTGGAGGATGGTATTCATCCGCCGGGTATAGACCGCCTTAATGGGGTGGTCCGCCGCCAGCTCCCGCTGTTCCCGCCCACGCAGGTTGCCGATCTGACGGCACGTCCGGCCCCGCTTGTCCCCTGGAGCCAGACCGCCGCAGTATTTGGTGTGCCGGGCATCGGTGGTCAAAAACCACCGCCCGCAGATGGGGCACTGTCTGGGCGCATGGCCCACGCACAGACCCTCGAACAGGTCGGAGCGAAACATCCCCACAAAACTGACGTAGTGCATCCGCTTCACCAGCTGCGGTTCCGCCGCACCGGGGCGAATGGCGGAGACGTACTGCACCGAGGCGTTGGTCAGGGTCATCCAGGAGGGATTGCCGTCAGAGAGTGTCGGTTCTTCCTGGAAAAACTGCCCAAACAGTGCTGCATAGCCCTCCGCCGTGCGGTCGTGGCCGGGTTCATTCAGCTGCCGGGCAAACGGGAGCAGGGCGTCCTTGTACTGGCGGAGGGAATAGCTCAGATGTCCCAATACCTGGGTCATGCGGATCAGCTGCGCCGCCCTGCTGTGCTGGCCGGTCAAGGTGCAGAGCAGCTGCTCCTGCTGGGAAAGCTGCAAATAATCTCTTGCATCTTCCAGATACGCGGCAGAGAAAACATCCGCCAGTTTCTTCCCGAAGTCACTATTGGACAGCCGGGAGAACGGCGGCGTAACATCCATGAAGGAGAGGATGCCGCTGGCAGCGCCCTGCACTTGGGGCAGCAGCGTCAGGTCCACCGTCCCCGTGTTCATCCCCTGCAGCAGGCGGTTCATCGTATCGCAGGGCGGGGTAAGGGTTTCAATCGCTTCAGCTGAAATGTTCAATACCTCGCAGCCAATGGTCCCCGTGGGCATGGCGCAGCCCTCGTAAGTCACGGTATCCTGCCAGAAATCCAGCGACAGCACTGCGTGGTTGATGATCTTGTCCATCGGCCTCCTCCTGTCATGTTTTTCTTTTTCTATCATAGCACACAGGCAGGGCTTTGTCATGTTTTTTGAAACGGCGCTGTCATGCCATCAGCCTGTTTTTTTCGATTTTCCCCATAACTGATACAGAGGGGTGAGAAACTTGCCCCATGCATCAAGAAATGGAGGGAATTGTATGAACCTGTTTGAAACCGTAAAAACCGCCGTCAACGCCAGGGAGGCTGCACAGCTGTATGGCGTTGCGGTCAACCGCTGTGGAATGGCGCTCTGCCCCTTCCACAACGACCACCACCCCAGCCTGCTGGTAGCAGACGACCACTACCACTGTTTTGCCTGCGGAGCGCACGGGGACGTCATCGACCTGGCTGCCAATCTTTTTGGCCTGAGCCTGTATGATGCAGCCCGAAAACTGGCGGCGGACTTCCATCTTGCGCCGGACAAGCCCCCGCCGGAATCCATCTGCCAAAAACTGAAACAGAAAACCAAGGCACAGCAGCTCCAGGAGGATGAGCGGCTGTGCTGTTCTGTTTTGGGGCAGTACCGCCGGACACTGGAAGAGTGGAAACTGCAGTATGCTCCACAGACACCGGAGGAAACGCTGAACGAGCGGTTTGTGGAGGCTTGCCACCGGCTTCCCTGGGCGGAGTACCTGTTGGACGCCCTGCTGCAAGGAGATTCCCATGAGCGAGAGACGATAGTTCAGCAGCTGATGGCAGACGGAAGCATCCAAAAGATCAATCGGCAACTGAAAGAATGGAGAAAGGAGACAACACACAATGCGCAAAAACTCTGCTGTGCCGCCCAGTCACGGCGGCTGGCCCGCTTGGTATGACGGGAAGAACATCAACGAGGTGCTGTTCTGCGAGGAATTTCTGGCGGCCCACCCCATGAAGTGCATCCGGGGCAGGCTGTTCACGGTGGATGGAGCGGTGGAGGACGAGGCGGTGGTCAGCCAGCAGATCCTGGAGACGGTTTCCGGCTGCGTCACCAGCGGACTGTCCAAACTGGTGTCCAATCTGCTCGCCAGCATCAAACTGCAAGCCTACTCGCCGCCCCTTCCCATCGAGACCGACCGCATCCATGTGGCCAACGGCACCTATTTCATGGACGGCCGCTTCTCGCCGGAAAAGACCTACTGCAACAACCGCCTGGCCGTGGGCTATCTGCCAGACGCCCCCAGACCGGAGCGGTGGCTGCGGTTCCTCTCCGAACTGCTGGAACCGGAGGACATCCCCACCTTGCAGGAGTACCTGGGCTACTGCCTGCTGCCCACCACCAGGGCCCAGAAGATGCTACTCATCATCGGCAGGGGCGGCGAGGGCAAAAGCCGGATTGGCCTGGTGATGCGCGCCATCCTGGGGGACAGCATGAACACCACCAGCATCCAGAAGGTGGAGAACAACCGCTTCAGCAGGGCCGACCTAGAGCACAAGCTGCTGATGGTGGATGACGATATGGATTTGAGCGCCCTGCCCAAAACCAACTACATCAAGTCCATCATCACCTCCGAGTGCAAGATGGATTTGGAGCGCAAAGGCGTCCAGAGCTACCAGAGCTTGCTCTATGTGCGCTTTCTCTGCTTCGGCAACGGGGCGTTGACGGCGCTTCACGACCAGTCCGACGGCTTCTTCCGGCGGCAGATCGTCCTGACCACCAGGGACCGTCCAGCAGACCGAGTAGACGATCCCTTCCTGGCAGAGAAGCTGGCAGCGGAGCGGGAGGGCATTTTCCTGTGGTGCCTGGAGGGGCTGCACCGCCTCATCGCCCAGAACTACCGCTTTACGATCAGCCCCAAGGCCCAGGAGAACGTGGAAACGGTGCGGCGCGGCAGCAACAATGTGGTGGAGTTTTTGCAGTCGGAGGGGTACATCCGCTTTCGTGCGGACTATGAGGCCAGTTCCAAGTCCATCTATGAGGCATATAAAGTCTGGTGCGAGGACAATGTGCGCAAGCCCCTGTCAGCTAACCGGCTCAGCTCGGAGCTGACCCAGAATGCGGCGGTCTACAACGTGGAGCCCACCAACAATATCTACTCCGGCGGCAGGCGGGTGCGGGGCTTTGTAGGGATCGAGGTGGTCGCACGGCCCTTTGGCTGAAATTGAAGTGAGATTTTGCTGTACGTACTGTACGGTACGTACAGAGGATTTTCGCTTTTCCCTCAGAATAAGAAGGAAAAATGACTATGCAAATTTCAAGGCCTGTGCAAACCGTGAACTATTTCACGGCAGGAAGCACAGGCTTTCTTGTTTGGTGATTTACCGGGCAGTGAAGCCCCATCGCCCGGCGGTGAGGAAGCACACGGTCGCAAACAAAACACCGCCAGACGGTAAAGCCGGATGGGGTCACGTTTGAGTACCCCATCGCAGCGTAAATTACGAATGAAAGGCGTCCGTGCTCAAAAATTTTATCCACCGGTGACGGCACATCACCGGGAAATGAACACATTTCACGAACAAATGGAGGCAAAAACGACATGAAATCCAATCTGAGAAACGAGATCAAGGCGTACATTGTGCGCTCCGGCTGTACGATGCAGGAGGTGATAGACCTGCTTTCTGACGAACATGGTTGGAGCGACAGTGTTTCCAACCTGTCCAACAAACTCCAGAGGGAGTCTCTGCGCTACACCGAGGCCGTGCAGCTGGCCGATGCCCTGGGGTACGACATCGTGTGGCAGCGCCGCACCAAACCGTGACTCTCGTCCCCATCGCAAACAGCGCGCTGTTTGTGATGGGCAGTCAGCGAAAATCTTCCGCGTTATCGCTGACGCCAAAGAGTTGCGGCCCGATGTAGGGACGCAACTCTTCGGGCTGGATATGGAAAAGCGGTGGGGCAGATTTTCTATATCCAGCGGCGGGCATCGCAATGCCCGCAATCCCCCTCGGAGAGCCCACGGCACTTTGCAGCCCTTCGGGATGAAAGTGTTATAGTGGGTTATTACACTTCCCGCAGGAAGTGCATCCCCCGTCCCGCAGCCGTCCACGCCCCAACGAAAGGAGTTGATTTTTATGGCCAGAAACGATGGAATCGACCGCACCAGCGCCAGAAATGTGGATGTCCCGGACAAGGACATCGGCAACACCCAAAAGCACAACGAACGGGAAAAAGACAGCTACCGCAACCCCGATATTGTCCCGGAACGCACCCCGCTGAATATCCACTTCAAAGCCCCCACCGCCAGCTACACGGAGATGTTCCGACAGATGGAGCAGGACAAAATCATCTCCACACGTGGTCTGAAACCCGACGCCATCCACTTTGGAGAGCTGATCTTCGATGTGAACTCCGCCTACTTCCACAACCACGGCGGCTATGAATTTGCCAGGCAGTTTTACGCTGACGCCTACAAAGCCGCCGTGGAGATCGTGGGCGGGGAGCAGTATATCCTCTCCGCCGTGATGCACGCCGACGAGATCAACCGGGCTATGTCCGAGGCACTGGGCCAGGAAGTGTATCACTACCACCTCCATGTGGTCTATGTGCCGGTGGTGGAAAAGCAGATCCTTTGGAGCAAACGCTGCAAGGACAAGTCTTTGGTCGGCACGGTGAAGGAGACCGTCATGCAGGTCAGCCGGAGCAAGAAATGGATGTCCAAGCCCGCCCTCGACGCCGATGGAAACCCGGTCTTGCAGAAAAATGGAAAACCCGTCTTGAAAAAGTCCTACAGTGTGCTGCAAGATGATTTTTTCCATTTTATGCGCGCCGCCGGGTATACCGATGTGGAGCGCGGCGAGCGAGGCAGCACCGAAGAGCATCTGACCGTGACCCAGTTCAAGGTACAGGCGGAGCAGCAGCGGTTGGAGGCTGTGACCGCCCAGGTGGCCCAGGCGGAGCAGACGCTGAGCGCCACTGAGGCCGCCGCGCAGAAAAAAGCAAAGGAGCTGAAATCCCTCCAAAGCCAGACCAAAGAACAGCGCACGGTCGCCCTGACCGTACAGGAGGTCCAGTCAATGGGCAAGAAAAATCCCATTACCGGAAACATTTCACTGACGCCGCAAGAGTGCGACACATTAAAATCCTACGCTGTCAATAGTATCACCGTCAAGGCGGACAATGGCAGGTTGCAGGAACGGTTGGCTTCTGCCCAAAAAAGCGCCGCGATTTGGAAAAAGCGGTATGAATCGCTGAACGAAAAATATCAGGAACTAAAAAAGAGCGTCCAGCCCTATCTGGACGCCGTGAAGCTCGCACCGGAGAGGGTGCGGGCTTTTCTTGCGGCCATTTTGACCCGCACCCAGCAAACAAGACAGCATGAGCAGCCTGTCCGCCGCGGGCAGGATATGGAACTTTGATCGATGGAGGTCACTATATGAAAAAACAAAACGATTTTATCAACGAAATGGACGATAAGTATATCGACATCGAATCCTGCTTTGACCCGGTTTTCGAGCCGCCGGCAGAACTCCTGGAAGAATGGAGCAAGCGGTATGAGGGGCCGGAACCGACCTTGGAAAACACATCGTTTTATGTCGTTGGCCCGGATGGCACGAAGTATTTCTACTGTGGTAATCTCTGCATCAAAATCTCTGAGCATTTTGCGGATGGAGGCAAGCAGATGGACGAGCTGGTGGAGGACGCCGTCCGCCACCATGCGGGCCGGGACAGCAGCGCCCCGGCCTTTTTGAATGCCGTTTAAGTGAAGAAAGAGCAATGACTGATCGTTGAATCGCACCCGCGCTTACAGTATAATAGACGTAGAAGTATTGTAAGCGTGGGTTGTTTCAACGCAAAGGAGGATATTACAGTGAAACAACCGAACAATACGAAAACCAAAATCTACAGCACCGCTTTGTATATGCGCCTGAGCCGCGATGATGAAAATTTCGGCGACAGCGTCAGCATTGAGACCCAACGCACCATCCTGCAAAAGTTTGCCGCCGAGAACGGCCTGCGCGTCTATGGCGAGTACGTGGACGACGGATGGAGCGGCACCAATTTTGACCGCCCCAGCTTTCAGCGGATGATGAATGATGTGGAAGCGGGAAAAGTCAACTGCATTGTGACCAAAGACCTCAGCCGGTTTGGACGCGAACACGTGATGATGGATTATTATCTGGAGTTTGTGTTCCCGGAGAAACAGGTCCGCTATATCGCCATTGCCGAGAATGAGGACACCGAAAAGGGCTTGTCTGAGTTTGTGCCGTTCAAGAATCTGTTCAACGAGTGGTTCGCCAAGGACACCAGCCGCAAGGTAAAGAGCGCGCTCCATGCAAAATTTGAAAAGGGAGAACGCATATTTGCCTATGCCCCGCTGGGATACAAGCGCCACCCGGAGATCAAGAACACGCTGACGCCGGATGAGGAAACCCGCTGGATCGTAGAGAAAATCTTCGATTTGGCTGTTCATGGCGCTGGCGCGGCCAAGATCACCCGCATTTTGATTGCGGAAAAAGTGCCCACCGCCGGTTGGCTGAACTACAAGCGGTACGGAACCTTTGCCAACATTTACGCCGGCGCGCCGGAGGAAAAGTCCTACGCCTGGACGATTGCACAGGTCAAAAGTATCCTGAAAGATGAAACCTATATCGGCAACAGCATCCACAATAAGCAGACCAACATCTCTTACAAGAACAAGAAAAAGGTCCGCAAGCCGAAAGAGGAATGGATTCGTGTGGAAAATACCCATGAAGCCCTTGTCAGCAAGGATGTCTTTGACCGGGTGCAGGAGCTGATCGAGACGCGCCGCCGCAAGCAGAAAGACGGCACGACACAGATCTTCTCCGGGCTGGTGAAGTGCGCAGACTGCGGCTGGTCGCTGGCGTTTGGCATGAACAATCAGAACAAAAAGCCCTATGGTCACTACCATTGCAGCAACTATGGCCAGGGTACTGGACACTGCACCATGCACTATATCCGCTATGATGTCCTTTATACCTACGTCCTGGCACGGATTCAATATTGGTCTTACCAGGCACAGATGGACGAGGGACGCCTGCTGCAAAAGCTGCTGAAAGCCGGTGACAGGGAGCGCACGGCAAGCCAGAAAAAACAGGCAGCGGAGCTGAACAAGGCAGAGAAGCGCAAGGCCGAGCTGGACCGCCTGTTTGCCAAGATGTACGAAGATTGGGCCGCTGGGCGCATCACCGAGTACAACTTCAATATGCTGTCCCAGCGGTATCAGACCGAGCAGCAGGAGCTGGCGGAAAAGATCGAAAAGCTGAACGCCGACCTTGCCGCAGAACAGCAGAGCGCCGTGGACGCCGAAAAATGGGTGAACCTGATCAAGCAGTATGTGAATCCCTCAGAACTGACTGCCGAACTGCTGAATGCCTTGATCGAGAAGATTGTCGTCCATGAAGCCGTAAAAGACGAAAGCAACACCCGCACCCAGGAGATTGAAATCTACTACCGTTTTATCGGCAAAGTGGAGTAAAAACGCAAATAAACCATTTATCTCTTTAAGTTGGGGAAACCGGCGATTCCCAGCAAGAATAAAGCCTCTAATAAATGACGAAACTGTCTATAAGTGACTTGCAAGGATTCCAACGTTCTTCGCAAACAATTTTTTGCGCTTACGCGATTCCGTATCGAGGAATGCTGCTTCGCTACGTCATCTATGCACTCTATGTACAGGCCTTTGAATCATACGATTCTCGTCGCTTGTCCGCTTTTATCCTATCGGAATGATTGGGGGATCGTTCATCATGGAGAAGCACATCCTGATCCTGGCGACCACCCACGACTTCCTTTGGAAATTCGAGCGGGAGGACGTCAAACGATTGCAGCGCATGGGCTACATCGTGCATTACGCGACAAACACCCTAGAGCCCCATTATGTCTCCTATCAGAAAGAAATTCAAAAAATGGGCGTGTTCCTGCACCACATCGACATTGCCCGGTCCCCCTTCGTTTGGCAGGATAATCAACGGGCGCTGCATCAGCTTTTGCAGCTGATCCATCGCTATTCCATTCAAGCCATCCATTGCCACACACCGGTGGGCGGGCTTTTGGGACGCTTAGCTGGAAAGTTGTGCCGGGATCGGGATCTAATTGTGATCTACACGGCGCATGGATTCCATTTTTACAAGGGGGCGCCGCTGTTCAACCGATCGGTCTATTACCAAGTGGAAAAAATTCTGGCACGGTATACCGACATCCTGATTGTGATCAATCAGGAAGATTACCAAGCCGCCCAAACCTTTCGATTAAAGCCCAACGGCCTCCTCTATCATATTCCCGGCATAGGGCTTGATCTGGATACATTTCAACCTTTCTCCGAGCAGCAGCGTGAATCCCTGCGGGAAAAGCAAGGGATTGGAAAGGACGATTTTTTCCTGGTCTCCATTGGGGAACTCAACGAAAACAAAAATCAGAAAATCGTCCTGGAAGCTCTGGCGGAGATGAAACGACGCCAAAAGCATCTGAAACACCTTCGATACGGCGTCTGCGGGGATGGGTTCCTTCGGGAACGCATGGCGGGATGGATCGGGGAAATGGGACTGACCGAAAACGTCGCCTTGTACGGCTATTGTACCGACATCCCAAAAATCCTCGGCTGTGCGGACGCTTCCATTCTTCCCTCCAAGCGAGAGGGATTGGGGATGGCCGGTCTGGAATCGCTAGCAATGGGGGTCCCGGTCATCGCAGCGGACAACCGCGGGACTCGGGAATATATGAAACACGGGCAAAATGGGGTTGTCTGCCGCCACAACACAGCGGAAGAATTCCGGGAAGGAATTGAAACCATCCGAAAGCTGGACGGGCCCAAAAAAGAGAACATGAAGGCCCTTTGCAGGGAATCCGCAAAACCTTTTGCCAAAAGCCATACAAACGCCCTCATGCAGGAAATATATTCCGAAGTGAGCAAGCGGATCGAACGGAGCGTCTATGAAAAACAATATAAAAATCAGCGTCATCATGGGGGTATATAATCCGGCCTCGCAGGAACGCCTCTTCCGCTCCGTGCAGTCTGTGATCGACCAGAGCTTTGCAGAGTGGGAGCTCCTGCTCTACGACGACGGTTCACAAGCCCCCTTCACATCTTTGATTCAAGCAGCGGCAGCGTTGGACCCTCGCATCCTTTTGCTACACGGCCAGCAGAACCGCGGACTGGCCCACGCGCTGAATGTCTGCATCCGTTCGGCTTCCGGTTCTTATATCGCCCGGATGGACGATGACGACGTTTCCAAGCCGGACCGCTTTCAAAAGCAATTGGACTTTTTGGAAACGCATTCACAATATCAGTGGGTGGGTTCCCTTGCGGAATTGGTGGATTCCCACGGCGTCTGGGGCATCGAATCCGTGCCGGAGACCCCGCAAGGCAGGGATTTCCTTTGGAATTCCCCGTATATCCATCCTTCCGTCCTGTTTCGGGCAGGGGTGTTGCTCGAACACGGAGGATACGATCCATCCCACTCTGTGCTTCAGTGCGAGGACTATGAATTGTTCATGCGGCTTCACAGCCGGGGAAACCAGGGATACAACTTGCAGGAACCCCTTCTGCAATACCGGGAGGGCCGCGATTCCTATCGCAAGCGGACTTACCGGCGGCGCATCCGGGAAATGAAGGTGCGATACCGCGGATTTCAGGACCTGGGCATTTTGCGTCCAGGGACGTTTTTTTATGTGATGAAGCCTCTGCTGGTGGGCGCGGTTCCGGCTTCCGCTCACCATTCGATCAAACATTGGAGGAAGAAGAAACCTCAGCAGATGCCAAAATAAGGGAGAGACAACCAAGCATGAGGGACGCACAGCAAAACCGGCTGGAACAATACCGGGACGATCTCAAGGGGAATCCCGCCATGGAGCGGCGCATCCGGGGATTACCCGCCGCGGGGAACGACCCGATGGCGGCCGTCTGCCAATATGTATTGGCGCCGGCCCTGGGAGGATTTACCCTGTGGCTTCTCTACCATACCCTGAAAAGTGGGAAACAACGGCTCTATTTTCTGGCGCGGGACGGGTATCTGATGTCCCGGGCCGCGCTTCTCTTTTGCGAAACGTTGCAGCTTCCCCTCGTCTGCCGGTACCTGAGCTGCTCGCGCTATTCCCTGCGGATTCCCTTCTTTCATCTGGATCAGGGGGCCGCCCTCGATGCAATCTGCCGGGGCGGAATCCACGTTACGCTCGATCAGATTCTCGCGCGGGCAGGGCTCACCGAACAAGAGCGGAGGCTCGTCGCCGGGGCGCTCTCCCTTCCGTGGAAGGCCGGGGACGTGATTCCCTACGCCAAGTTACAAGAGGTCCGCCGCCGTCTGCAACAGTGCGAGCGCTTCCTCGACTCGATGGACCGTCATTCCCGCGCCGCCATGCCCGGATTGGCCGGATACCTGCAACAAGAGGGATTGCTGGAGGAAGTGCCAGACGCGATCGTGGACAGCGGCTGGGTGGGTTCCATGCAGATGGCCTTAAACGAAGTCCTTGCTTCCATGGGACGGACAAAGCCATTGGAGGGGTACTACTGGGGCCTGTATGCCCTGCCCCCTGGCGCGGACCGTGGCGCATACCATTGCTACGATTTCGCGCCCGATCATGGCCTAACGCCAAAAATCTTTTTTAATAACTGTCTATTTGAGGCCATTTTCACCGCTCCTCACGGGATGACGACCGGATACCGCCGGATGGGGGAACAATATCTTCCGCATTATGGGCTCTCCGATGCGCACAGGAATGCGTTTGTCCATCGGCTGGAACGCCTGATGATGCCTTACATCGAACGGCTGGCAGACGAGACCAAGGAAACCGGCCTGCAGCCGGAGGCCATTGCGCGCGACAGGGAAACCATCCAGCGTCTGCTGGCAAGGTTTATGACCACCCCCTCCAAAGCGGAGGCGGAATGCTTTGGAAATCTCCCCTTTTCGGACGACGTTTTGGAGGGCGGAGAACAACCCCTTGCCGCCCCGCTGACGGAAAAAGAACTCGCAGAAAACCATTTATTCCATAAGCTCTTTGCCCTTTCCGGAAAAACAAAAAAGCCGGTACGGGAAAGCGCCTGGTATGAGGGAAGCGTCGTGCGCTGTGGAAAGCATATCCGCTATCATTTGTGGCAGTATACCCTCTATAAATGGATGCGGTATAGCAAAAAGCAGATGCAAACTCGAAGAGGGAAACGGAGGGATCGCAAACATGATTGACGCACAACAGGGAAAGCAATATGCGTTTGTCATCCGGCAGTTGACGGCCAGGGAACTCAAGCGAAAATATGCCCGCTCCTATCTGGGAGTCATCTGGAGCGTCCTGAATCCCCTTCTCTCCATGGTGGTCCTCTCCCTGATCTTTTCCCAACTGTTCCGCCGCTCCATCGAAAACTATCCCATTTATTACCTGACCGGCAACATCCTATGGCAGGCCTTCACAGGGGCCACCAATGCCTCCATGACCTCCCTGGTGGACAATAAAATGTTGTTGCTCAAAGTCAAATTCCCCATGGAGTTGTTTATCCTCACCCGGGTGTATACCGCCCTGATCAATCTCGGCTATTCGCTCATCGCCTATGTCATCATGCTCTTTGTATTCCAGGTATCGCCTAAATGGACCATGCTCTTTTCCCCATTGATCATTCTCTTCCTGTTTCTGTTTTCTCTGGGGATCTCCTATATGCTGGCCACAGCCTACGTCTTTTTTGGGGATGTCAAGCACCTGTATACGGTGCTGCTGACCATCTGGATGTATTGCTCTGCGATTTTTTACCCGGTCGAGCAGCTTCAGGGGATTATCCGGGTGGTAATCTGGAACAACCCGCTCTATACATTCATCCACTGCATGCGGAAAGTCGTGATGATGGGGGCGCTGCCGGAGCGCATCGAATGGTTCCAGATGCTATTTTGGAGTCTGGGCGTCTATGCCATCGGTTCTTTAATCTTTCAAAAGAACCGGAATCGGATTATGCAGAAACTTTGATGGAGGCGGGTGTTCAAATGCCATCCGAAAACAAGCCAGCCATAGCGCAAGGGCAAAAAAGCAAACCAGAACCCGCCATTGTCGTAAGCCATGTAAGCATGCTGTTCAAACGGGCCAAAGATGAGGCCACCAGCGTCAAAGAGCTTCTGGTGCGGGCCGTACGGGGACAGAACCACTACGAGATGTTCAAGGCATTGGATGATATTAACTTGACCATCCAAAAAGGCGAAGTTGTCGGCATCATCGGTACGAACGGCTCCGGAAAAAGCACCTTGCTCAAGATCATCTCTGGGGCGCTGATCCCCACCCGCGGCAAGGTGCTGGTGGACCGGAAAAGCGTTCAGCTTCTCACCCTTGGGACGGGTTTTGATCCCGAGCTGACCGGCCGGGAAAACGTCTATTTAAATGGCGCGATCATCGGATACCCCAAGAGCTTCATCGATCAAAAATACCGCGCGATTGTCCAATTTGCGGAGTTGGAAGGTTTCATGGAGGAAAAGGTACGCAACTATTCCTCCGGCATGGTCTCGCGTCTTGGCTTTGCCATTGCGACCATCCGGGATACCCCGGAAATTCTCATTCTGGATGAAGTTCTAAGCGTGGGCGACATGTTCTTCCGGCAAAAAAGCGAGGCCCGTATCCGCGAAATGATCCACGGCGGTTCCACGGTCCTGATGGTCTCCCATTCCACCTCGGTCATTCAAGCCAATTGCTCCAGGGCTGTCTGGATTGAAAAGGGCCGCCTGCGGGCGGATGGCAATCCAAAAGAGGTCTGCCGCGCTTACGAAACATTGAAGGAGATGTGAGCATTGAAGGCGTGGATCTATCATCTCCTGGTCAACCGGGTGCCCGGAATCCGGGACCGGTATCTCCACCAAAGGCAAAACACCACCGCGCGCTGGAAGGTTCTTTTCTATCTGCTGTGGCTGAACGTTCAGTACTACCTTCTGTTCCGGCGGAGCTTGGGGCGCCCGGAACGCTTTCCTTTTTATGAGGAAAAGCGTCTCTACAGCGGCGGAAGCGAATCGTCCCTCAGCGAGCGGGAATCCCCGGAGGCCTTTGCCGCGAAGCTGATGGCCTTCGACGTGATTTCTATGGATGTATTTGACACGCTCCTGTTCCGGCCCTTCTCCGAGCCGGCGGACCTGTTTTATCTAGTGGGCATGGAGCTGTGCTATCCCGACTTCCGGCAGATCCGAATCGATGCGGAAGAACAGGCGCGGAAAAACAAGCAAAGGGAAACCGGCACGCGGGAAGTCACCTTTCAAGAGATCTGGGAAGAGATAGAGCGGGAAACTGGAATTCCGAAAGAACGCGGCATGCAGGTGGAAAGCTCGTGGGAACTGCGGTGTTGCTTCGCCAATCCGTACATGCTCCGCGCCGTCAAGGCTCTGCAAGCGCAGGGAAAAGCCATTGTTGCAACTTCCGATATGTATCTCCCCTCTGGTTTTATTCAGAAACTATTGTGTCAATGCGGCTATGGAACCCTTTCCAATGTGTTTGTCTCCTGTGAATTTGGCGCGTCCAAAAGTGACGGCCATCTCTATGAGAAAATCCGAAAGCGCTTCGGCGAAGCCAAATCCTATGTGCATGTGGGGGACAACCGCCATTCCGATCTGCAAGAGGCCCAACGCCACCGGATGGAAGCGATCCTCTATCCCAATGTCCATCAACAGGGGAACCGCTTTCGCCCGGCGGACATGTCCTCCATCACCGGTAGCATCTACCGCGGGATCGTCAACGCACAGATGCACAATGGGCTTTCCTCCTATTCGCAGGAATACGAATATGGCTTTATTTACGGAGGGCTGTTTGTAGCGGGATACTGTCAATTTATCCATGATTATGTAAAAGCGCATGACATTGAGAAAATCCTATTCCTGTCAAGGGACGGTTCGGTCTTGATGCAGGCATACCGGCGGGTGTATCCCGATGAAACAGAGACAACCCAATATGTCTATTGGTCCAGGCTGGCAGCCACGAAGCTGACAGCCGGTTACTATAAAGAGGCGTATTTCCGCAGGTTCCTGTTTCACAAAACCGATCAAACGTATACCGTCCGGCAGATCCTGGAGAGCATGGAGCTTGGCCATCTCTTAGAACCGCTTTGCCATACAGTGGAAATCGAACCGAACGCGGAATTGACGTATAAAAATGTCGGAAGGATTAAAAAATATTTCATGGACGCTTGGGAACAGGTTTTGGACGCCTACCAGGAACAGGTGGACGCGGGAAAAGCCTATTATTCCCAGGTCTTGCAGGGGTGCCGTAGCGCCGCAGCGGTCGACATTGGCTGGGCAGGCAGCGGGGCCATTTCCCTTGACGCCGCCGTGAACCGCCTGTGGGGGCTCCGCTGCGACATCACCGGGATTTTGGCCGGGACCAATTCCTGCTATAGCCCGGAACCCGACGCGGGAGAGAGCTTCCTATTCCAGGGGAAGCTGGTCAGCTATCTGTATTCTCAAAGTGAAAACCGCGATCTTTGGAAATTCCACGACCCGGCGCAGAATCACAACCTCTATTGGGAACTCCTGCTCGGCGCGCCGGAGGGAAGCTTGAAAGGCTTTTACTGGGATCGAAACGGACACTGTGAATGCCGTTTCAAAGAATCCCGGGCCGACGCTGCACGGGTCCGTGAAATCCACCGGGGAATTCTGGATTTTGTCCAGCAATTCTTGGAAGTGGAACGCCGCCTTGGGTGTTCCATCCCCATCCATGGGCGGGATGCCTATGCGCCCATGCTCAGCGTGTGCAGCCGAAAAAACAAAGCGTTTCGAAAAGGTCTGGAGGGGTTGATGGATGAAATACACATCGCCTAGCATATCGGACAAGCCGCTCGTCCTATACCATGCGGTGAGTTCCTACCAGCTGTTGGAGGTGATCCTGCACCGCATGACCTACCACAGCCGGGAACGGGCCGTGCTGATCCTTCCGGACTTCATCACCCAAAAGTACCCGCAATATAAGAAACTGGTGACACGGCGTCTGTTCAACGAGGTGTATCTCTTCCCCTATCTCCACATTCTGCACCGGGAGGAGCAGCAGATCTTGGAAGATGTGAAGCTGTGTTATGAGCAGATCATCCCCCACCCCATCACAGATTTCTCCGAAATCTATGTGGCGGGGGCGCACTTTTATTTTTCGCTCTACTTGATTCAAAACCGGATGCCCTTCCACTTTTTTGAAGATGCAGCGGGGATGTTGAGCCGGTCTAATGAACTGTACGAGACCTTGGCCGCAAGTTTCCCCACCCATGCGAGGATCGCCCGCAAGCACCGGTTGTTCAACGGCGAAAATCCCTACATTTGCAGCGTCATCTGCCTAAAAAAGGCGCAGACCATCGACGTCTCCGGGGAGCGGTATGTGGACTTCTCCGTGGAAGAAGTCCTACAAAATCTGCCGGAACGGAAGCGGAACCATTTGATCCACTTCTTTCTCAAGCACCGCCTTTGGACAAAGGCGGAAGCCATCCTATTGACGCAGCACTTTGCCAACCTCAATATGATGAGTGAAGAGGAACAGATTCGCTCCTACAAACTCCTGCGGGTCAACGTCCTTCAGGACGTCCCCCTCATCATCAAAAAGCATCCGGACGATTTCTTAAACTATCGGAAAATCTTCCCGGACGCGGAATGCATCAAAGAGATCTTCCCTGCGGAATTGCTCCCCTATGTGTTTTGGCACAAACCTACATCCATCTACACATTCGATTCCACCAGCTGCGAAAATCTCGGGAACCATTTTTTGATTCAGAAAATCGAGAGGAAATCCTATGCTGAATAACAAAGTTTTGCTTGTTGTGAATTCCGTCTATCAGCTTTTCACCGCTGTACACATGAAGCGAAGCATCCTCGCGAAAAAGGAGGCCGACCTGCTTGTGACGGACATCACCGCAGTTTTGCACACATACATTCCCCGCCTCAAGGAAACCGGGCTATTTGCCCAAGTGATCTTTGGAAAGACGAAGGAGTGGAACCAAAAATACGCGGCGGCAAAAGGGGGCACGCTCGACGAAGGCTTTCAGAACGCCTCCCACACCCTGCGCTGGATGCTGAACGAAGAGCTTGCAGACTATTCGGAAGTCTATTTTTCCAACTTCGATCCATTTATCCGCATGTTGGCGTGCCAATTCGACCGCCCCTCCTGTGAATTCATCTGGTATGAGGATGGCTTTTCAACCTATGTGATCGACTATCTGCGGGAAGACCGCGCGCCGATCAACCGCCATCCGGCGGGAAGGAAAATCCGGGAGAAAGTGCGCCGGGTACTGCTCTATGAACCGCACCTCGCCTTGCGTGGGGACCACCTCATCAACCAGGCTCTTCCTAAAGTCGACCGGAACGATCAGGAATTAAAGCTTCTGCTCAACTATATTTTCGATTACCAAAAGCCCGAGGAGCGCATGGATTTCATCTTTTTGGAGCAATCCTTCCGCGCCGAGGGCATCCAAACCAACGACCTTGCGTTGATGCGGCTTTGCCAGCAGGCCGTCGGCCCCGGCCGGTTCCTGGTAAAGCCCCACCCGCGCAACCCGGAAAACACCCCCTTTCAATTGGGCCTGACTAGAAAATATCCCACCGAAGCGCCTTGGGAGCTGTTTCTATTCAATGAAAATCCGGAGCATTGCACAACGATCACCGTCTGCTCCAACGCAGCGCTCACCAGCCGTATTGTATTCGGGATGGATGTCAATACGGTCATGCTGTACCGCCTGTTTGGGGGCAAAGTCCTCTGGAAGGAAGACGCCATCCTCAAGCAATATCTGCGCAAGTTCCGCCGGCAGTTCGCCGGGAACAATTATTACGTACCGCAAACGGTCTATGAACTCCAGGATATTCTCACGTATTTAGGAGGCCGCCATGAACCAACCGATCAAAGTTTCCATCATTATTCCCGTGTATCAGGTCGAAAACTATCTTGAGCGGGCTGTGGATTCCGCCATTGCGCAAACCCTGCCAGAAAAGGAGATTATCTTGGTGGACGACGGCAGCGACGACGCTTCCCCGCAAATCTGCGACCGCTACGCCCAGGAGTATCCGGATTTGATTCATGTCATACACAAGGAAAACGAGGGGCTCGGGCTGGCCAGGAACACCGGCGTGCGGGCCGCCAGAGGCGAATTCATCGCTTTCCTTGACTCAGACGACACCGTCGAGCCAGAGATGTACGAGGAACTGTATCAGAAGGCCGTCGAACAGGACGACGACATTGTGATGTGCGATGTAAAAATCATTTACGTCGACGAAAACAGAACCAGCATTGTGTCATCCTATCCGCGCGAGCAGATCGACCTATCCGACTATATTGCCAATGGGAACAACATCACCTATAGCGTCAACAAGCTCTTCCGGAGGACCATCTGGGAAGAAAACCAGTACGAAAAAATGTTGTTTGAGGACATCTCCCTGATTCCCTCCTTGATTACCCGTTACCCGCGGATCGGTTACGTCCCCAAGCCCTTCTACAACTACTACCGGCGTGCCAACACCATCTCTACTTCCTTGGTGGGGAATATGGTCGACATCATCCAGGCTTTTCGGAATTTTATCGAAACCAGCGACCAGGACTATCGCGAAGAAGTGATCTATTGCGTCGCCAAGCAGCTGTATTGGAATATGATGCAATCCAGGGTACTCTTCCAGGCGGATTTCATCGACCTGCTCAAAGAGTACCAGAAGGATTTCCTGCTCAATCCGTATCTTGCCAAGGATGGGAAGACGCGCAGCATCCTGGATTTCCTGCGGGAGGAGATCATCCCGGACAAAATCATCTGCGTACATTTTGGCCGCCCTATCTCAACTGAGCTTCTGGAAGAAATCCAGGAAACCCTTCCAAAGACCAAGCTGATTGACGCGGACGAGCGCTATTTTGCGCAGGAACAGCTTCCGGAAAATGTACACCAAGCTTGGGATGCGGGATACGTCTCCTATGTGGAGGAATACTGCGCGCTGAAGGTCCTGTGCGCGGAGGGCGGGATCGTCCTTACCCCGGATATGCACGTCCATTTGAACCTAAAAAAATTGCGTCTCAACCGGATCTTTTTCGGATTTGAAAACGAAGAGGAATTGACCACCGGCTGCTTTGGGGCGGTCAAGGGGCATTATGTAATTCAGGCCCTGCTCAGCACCTATGAGATGGACACCATATTCAACAAAGCCTTTCTTCCGCTAAAAGACCGCCTCCGGGATTTCCTCGTCCTCCATTTCCACTTGAAAGTGAATGGCCGCAAACAACTTTTAAAAAAGGAGATCCAGGTGTATCTCCCCAGCGTGCTCGCCTACGATATGAAGGACGGGGAAAATTGCTGCAAAATCGGGGCGTATCCCGTCCCGGATGGATACGAACTGGTCAGTGGGCCCGTATTAAAAATGTGGTCGGACCGCCTGCTGGAAAACTGGAACCTCTACAAACAGGAGCTAAACCGGAAGCCGTCCGCTCCCGCGAAAGCAGCGCCCGCTAAGTCCGCCCCAGCGCCCGGCAAAGTGCCCCCACCGGATTGGTATCAAAGGGAGCTGGACCGGCGCATCCAGGAAGTCGTGGACACCTACGAACACTCCACAAGCTGGCGGATTACCAAGCCGATCCGCGCCATCGGCAATTTCTTAGGGAGGTGAGGAAACCGTTATGCGCACCATCGCAATCATTCCAGCACGATACGGTTCCAGCCGGTTTCAAGGAAAGCCCTTGGCGGATCTCTGTGGAAAGCCCATGGTCTGGTGGGTGTACAACCAGGTGTCCCAATCGAAAAAAATTGACGCCGTCTATGTGGCCACGGATCATGCGGCCATCCAGCAAGCTTGCACAGAGCTTCACATCCCTTGCCTGATGACGTCGCCCGCAAACCGGACCAGTACGGAGCGCATCTACGAGGCCGCACAATCCCTTCCGGCGGACATTTATCTCTGCATCAACGGGGACGAGCCGCTGATCGACCCGAACATCGTCGAGCAAGTCATCCCCAACCGGAAAGAGGGGTTCTTCGCCGCCAATCTGATGACCAAAATCCACTCTCCCGTCGAAGTGGTCGATGAGACAAACATCAAAGTAGTGACGGACGAAGCGGACAACGCATTGTTCCTATCCCGCAGCCCGATCCCGCATCCAAAGGCCAGCGTTCACTTCGACTATTATAAACACCTGGGGGTCCTCGCCTATTCCATGGAAGCACTGCGGTTTTTCGCAGAAACCCCCAAAGGGGCCCTGGAAAAAATCGAGGACATCAACGAACTGCGCTTTGTCGAGCATGGGAGAAAGCTCCGTATGATCGAGGTGGACGCGCACACGCTGTCCGTAGATACGCCAAAGGATCTGGATTATGTCCGGGGCGTCCTGCAAGAAAAACTGGAACGGGGGGAAATCAAACTGTGAGCATTCAAGTGTTGGATTGTACACTCCGGGACGGAGGGTATATCAACGACTGGCGGTTCGGCCGCAGGACCATCGCATCTATCTTGGATAAACTGGAAAACGCCAAAATCGACATCATCGAATGCGGGTTCTTAACCGGTATGGTCGAGGAAAAGGAGTGTTCCCTCTTTAACAGCACCGCCGATATTGAAGCAGTGCTGCCAAAACAGCAGAGGAACTCCATGTACGTGGCCATGATCGCCATCGGGGAGAAAGAGCTGCATCCATCCAAACTCGCTCCCTATGATGGAAACAGCATCGATGGGATTCGCCTGACCTTCCACAAAAAGGAAATCGAAACGGCGATCGATTGGGCCAAAATTATCATGGAAAAGGGCTACCGCGTCTTTATGCAGCCTGTGGGGACAGTCTTTTACAGCGACATCGAGCTGCTCCAACTGGTGGAAAAGATGAACCAGCTCAAGCCGTATGCATTCTATATTGTAGATACTTTGGGAAGCATGTACCGCAACGAGGTTTCCCACCGCTTCTATCTGATCGATGAGAACATGGACCCCGAAATCCATCTGGGCTTCCATGGGCACAACAACATGCAGCTCGCCTTTTCCAATGCACAGGTTCTGGGGAAAATCCAGACCAAACGCACCCTGATTTTGGATTCCTCTGTCTATGGAATGGGGCGGGGCGCCGGCAACCTTCCTACAGAACTCATCACCCAATATATCAATAAGAATATTTCCTCCCGGTACGATGTGACCATGGTCATGGACATCTACGATGAGTACATCGCCAACATCCGCAAAAAATACGAATGGGGCTATACGATGCCCTACCATATTGCCGCCAACCATGTCTGCCATCCAAATTACGCTGCCTATCTCATCAACAAGCAGACCCTCACCATGAAGGACATCGAAAAGATCATCCAATCCATTCCGGACGCCTACAAAGTTTTGTACGACCGGGTCTTGATTGAACAGCTCTATACGCAGTATCAGAGCCGGAAAATCGACGACAGCGCTTCCGTTCAAACGATCACCGGTTGGATTCGCGGAAAAAAACTCCTGCTTCTGGCGCCGGGAAAAAGCCTTTTATCAAAGTACGAGGAAATTATGGCGTTTATTGGCCAAGAGAAGCCGTTTGTTATCTCCGTCAATTTTTTGGACCCAAAATACCGCATGAACGCCTGCTTTGTCAGCAATCACAAGCGCATGGATGTTATCGGGCAAGAGCTTCAACGTTTCCCGGATATCCACACCATTTTGACCTCGAATATCCCAGATACCGGCCGGGAAGACTGCCTCTATGTGGACTACGACCGCTACACAAATGCGGATGAAATGATCTCCGACAACGCAGGGTTGATGTTGCTGAAGCTATTGGCATATTGCGGGGCGGCCGAAATCTATTTGGCAGGTTTCGACGGCTTCCACCACAAACACAATGGCAACTACTACCGCAGGGAACTCAACTTAAAGGTGAACGAAGAGGAGATCCTGGAAAAACAAATCCGCATCCGAAAGCAACTGGCGGAACTCTCTAAAGCCATCCACATCCACTTTTTAACGCCTTCCGTATACGAATAAAAAAGGCCTACGAGTATCCGCAAAAAAGAGAAGGCCGGTTGCATCCATCAATCGGTCTTCTCTTTCATCAAAAACGAAAGGCGCGTTTTGCATATCCTCGAATCGGGTTGCAAAACGCGCCTTTCTATAAAGGGTTCAATCAATCTGTTAAATAAAGGTCAACAGCACAAAGTTCAAAATAAACAATACCGTTGCGCCCCAAAGAATCGGATGAATTTGTTTCGCCTGCTTTTTGCAGATCTTGGTGATGCAATAGAAGATAAAGCCTGCCGCAATACCATAGGAAATGCTGTAGCAGATCGCCATGAAAATACCCGCAAAGAATGCCGGGATTGCCTCGTCAAAATCATCCCATTTAATTTCCTTAAATGCCGACAGCATCATAATGCCGACAACCACCAACGCAGGCGCAGTCGCCGCAAAGGGGATCGCGCTGACAAACGTCGCCAGGAACGCGCTCACTGCAAAGCACAGCGCAACCACTACGCTGGTCAGGCCTGTACGCCCGCCGGCGCCGATGCCTGCGGCGCTCTCCACGTAAGTCGTCGTGTTGGATGTTCCGAGGATCGCGCCGATGGAAGTGGCCGTTGCATCTGCAAACAGGGCCTTGTCCATCTTGGATTTAAAGCCCACACTGGTCTCCATGGTCTTTTCATCCTGATCACTGAAGATGCCCGTACGGCGTCCCGTGCCAATAAAGGTTCCGATCGTATCAAACGTATCCGAGAGGCTGAAAGAGAAAATCGTGACCAACACCAGCGGGATCTTCGACGCATCCGAGAACAGGGAGCCTAAGCCTTCGCTGGTAAAAATCGCGCCAAAGGTCGTGGGCAGCTGCTGGCATGCCTCCGTAAAGCTGATGGTTTCCGTGGTGGTGGTTACGCCCATCGGGATACCCAGCAAAGCCGTCACAACAATGCCAATCAGGATGGCGCCCTTGACTTTGCACACAAGCAGGACAATTGTCAATGCCAGGCCGATCAGGAACAGCCAGAAGGACGGCTGGTTCAAAGTCGCCAACGCAGGCACACCGGAATCAAAAGTAATAATACCCACGTTCAACAAACCGATATAGGCAACAAAAATGCCGATTCCGCCGCCAATGGCATTCTGCAAGCTGCGGGGGATCGCTTTAATGATATATTTGCGGACTTTTGTAACCGTGATAATAATATTGATTAATCCGCAAATAAAGACCATCGACAAGGCTTGCTGCCAGGTAAAGCCGAGTGTGAAGCAAACCGTATAGACAAAAAATGCATTCAAGCCCATTCCTGGCGCCAGCGCATAGGGGACATTCGCCACCAAGCCCATGACCAATGTGCCGATAATGGACGAGATAATCGTTGCTAAAAACACCGCTCCCCATTCCATACCGGATTGGCTCAACAAAGTCGGGTTTACCGCAATGATATAGGCCATTGCGAAAAACGTTGTGAAACCGGCGACAAGTTCTCTGCCTACTGTCGTCCCGTTTTGCTTGAGTTTAAAAAACCTCTCCATAAAGTCCTACCTGCCTTCCTTGTATTTTATCGCCTATGCGTCTCTCTATCACTGTCCCGAAACCATACTCCGCAATGGGTTCTGCTCCACTTCACTTTACAATGACATGCCAAATAACCTTCTTCCCGATTTTCATTTTAAAGCCGCATAGAAGGGACACAAGAGAAACCGCTGGGATATCAGGGTGGATAAACGCTTGGCTCTCTATGAAGCAGAAGCGCTCATTTTGCCTCAAAGACGTTCTATAAACACCATGGGCATAGACATCCTCCAAAATGCCAAACGCCATTTGTCTGACCTTTTCAAAACTCCATCTGTTTCTGGAAGATCGTCATCGATGGGTTACCGGACAGACTTACCCGCCATATAGAACAACAATAGCATGGGAAAAGCGTTTCTAACTTCCTTTGGCGCTCTAAAAGCAAACGTCAACCGAAATAATAAAAAAGCCGGCCACTCTTTCTAAAGTGACCGGTACATACAAATGGGATGGACACTTTAGATGCTGTCTCCGGCGCGAGCGGTCCAGCCCGGAAAAGAAAAAGAGTCTGAACGCGCCGTGCGTCCAGACTCGGTCTGGTTGCGGAGGCAGGATTTGAACCTACGACCTTCGGGTTATGAGCCCGACGAGCTACCGGACTG
>ERZ894229.435-NODE-435-length-36566-cov-22.0901_pt1 | contig 36566 bp, 34 predicted proteins | sample MGYA00380295_ERZ894229 | MGnify/ENA primary metagenome ERZ894229 (study PRJEB32331, sample SAMN06328479) | human gut metagenome | biome: human gut microbiome; feature: stool | host: Homo sapiens | collected 2014-09-17 ... | reverse complement strand
GAACTGCAAATTCTACGCGGACATGTTCCATGCCCAGGAATGCTACAGCCAATAAGCCTCCCCACGCCGACACCATCCGCTCCCGAATAAGGGGTTAGTGCGGCCATTCGACACTACGCTCGAGTCTTGGTCTAACCTTCAATATGACTGCGAACCGTCAAATCTCAATGAAAAGCATTAGGCTAATCAGCAGCTACTTGGTGCCGTAAAGCTCAGATTCCTAAAAATGGACCGAAAATCAACCGTCAAACCACCCCGCCTTATTCCGGCCCCATCAGCCGACACCTCATATGACCCCGATATACGCGAGACGGAGACTGGGTTCATATTCTATGAGTCTCCGTTTTTCTTGTTCTCGTTGAGATTCGAGGGAATATCACCGGAATATCATCATTGGTGGAACATTCACGAAAGGGACACCCTGTAAGCCCATCCGACTGCCAACACCCAATCCCGAAACCACGAAAACAGCAGAAGCCTCCTAGAATCGCTAAAGCAGTGACCGCCGTTCACGCGGAATGTTTCAATTCCTGAGTTCCGTGCGCATCGCCTTGCGTACGGAACTGCGTGACTGCGGATCCTTGAGCATCTCTTGGTACGTCCTGCCGCCCTGACGCTCCGCACGCAGCCATCCCATACAGGCAAGTCCGGCTTCACGAATGATGTCTGCGGTCTTGTCAGTCGTCGATTCCTCACACCATTCCTCGATCAGGTCGGCCTCTTCGTAGAACGGTAACGTCGCCTCATTGAACGTCAATGTGGGGACCACGACCCTTGAAAGGTAGTGAACCCATCGTTGAAGTAATAAATTGACTCCGATTGTCGACAGCGACGCGATTCTGTCAGCCGTCTCCAGTTGTTCCGGTGATACGGTGCAAAGCTCGTTGAAGTCGATGGCGTGGTTGCGATGCTTGGGGTTATCGCTTTCCTCGAGTTCCGGGAGCGGCATGATACCAAAGTAGCCCCCCGGCCCACTCGTCGATAGTCAGCGCATTGCGTCGTGAAACCTTTGCCACGAGGATTGAATCCCTCAGGTTGACACCATCCTTCCGCATGGAACAGGGGTGCTGCAGAATGGCCACACGTCTCTTCTTTTCCCCGCCCATGCCGTTCGGAAAGGACACGCCTCCAAACACGTCGCCGATGAGATAAGGGCGACAGGGTGAGATTTCCTCCGCACCCCGGGCAAGGTAGAGTTCGTCGGGGTTGAGACGTCCGTCACGTTCAGGGAATTCGAGATCGTTCATGACCGCCTCTCCTTTCCTATGATGGAGAAGTTGCCGTCGGACGCGGCCACGACATCGAAGTCGCTGCGGTAGCGTTCGCGCCATTGAGGGTCGAATTCGTCCATCAGCCGTTCCGGATCGGTTTGCTCGCTGGCGTAGTCGAACACGAGATCGGTACGTTCGGCGACATACAAGTCGATGGGAGTGACCGGAGCTCCGGGCAACGGCATCTCGAACCAGGACGCTATCTCGTCGACCATGAAATGGCTCGTAATCAAATCACATACTGCGAGAAGGCTCGCGAGTTTTCTTCTGCTGTCGCCGGAAGCAGTGCCGCCATGTCTCCATTTCCTGATGGCGGGTACGCTCACATGCACCATGCGTGCAATGTCGCGCCATGAGAATCCAAGCTCGGAAAGCTCTTCGAGCAGGTTTCTAACGCCTTTCCTGCCCATCTCAACGGTTTTCTTCCTCCATTCGAGACCGAGGGATTTCTTATGCAAGTCGTCATACTCCGCTTCGATGGCGCGCGCCATGCTGCGTCTGCCTCCTATCTCATCGGTAAGATCGGCTATGGATTGTCCCGTTCCCAAGTCCAAGGAACGATTCACTGTTCCTTCGGCGGTTTCCGTCATATTCCGCTCGTTTTCCTTGATGGTGGTATCAGCCACGGCGAAGCACCTCGTTTCTGAGTCTGTTAGTGATCAATCCCTCGAACATCGAGCGTACCGGATCATGCAGCTTGTCCGCTATCGCGAGAATCCGGTTTGGGTCGAATACAGGAATGTCATCTGGCTGCCAGTAACTGTCGATATCCAGCTTGAACAACGGCCCTGGGGACGGGAGAGGACGACGAAGCTGCGGGGTTGAACCGACGACGTAGGTGTCCTGTGCGCCGTACCGAAGCACCAGCATGGTCGCGTCATCGCCGAAGAACGTCGAGGTGCCTTCGTTTTCGGCGGGCGACAATCCCTGTCCGACCTCCACGTCACGAGGGCCAAGCAGGGACCCGTCGACCCATTCATCCCACTTCGGTACACCGGAATCGTCATCCGACGGTACGCGAATTTCGTCGATGTACCTGAGGCCGATGCGCGTGACTCCAGCCAAATCTATCGCACTGGTAAATGCCGTCAATGCCTGCTCTAGGAGCTGACGTATGTCCTCGTACCGGTGGTATTGCGTCGTTTCCACGGAGATGACGTCAGGCTTTACGGTAACGACGGTCCTCCTGTCGCGACTGGACCATCGCAACACCTTCGTCTGCGCGACTTGGGGTTGCAGCAAGGAGCCGTCCGGAGCGGAGGGGAATGTGATACTCTGCTCCACTTCCTCGCTTCTGATGGGGAGTGTCCCCTTGACCGCTTCGGAGATCATTCTGGACTGTTTTTCGTCCAGCGGCCCGTGCTCGGTGTGCTTGATCTCGGCCACCATGAGCACAATGGGCGCGTTTGGGTAGATTTCTTCGTTCATATCGCAATTATATCAGTTCTGTAACCAAAACTGTAACCATTTCTCAAACTGGAAGATATATCGTTTTGGGGTCACCTCCGAAGTAATCCCTACGCACGGCGATCAGATGAATCTCTGTTCCGTATCTCGGGTAGTCGCCCCATGCTTAGTTGGGGGTACCTCTGATGGATTGGCGGATGGGCTCGTCATTGCTTGTCGCATTAGCGGAGGAGCCCGGCCGAGGGACGCTTGGTAGGTGTCCCTCGGCCGGTGGCGTACCCTTGCGTGTCTTTTCATCAAATAAATCTGCGTGTCGTCACCAGTTAATCTAGACACCGACACGTTTTATTTGACCATAAACACCAGTGGAAACGGGCAAGGAGGAAACGATCGAATCAAACCTGCCAATGCCCGACCCGGACGACATCAACGACGGCAGCAGTCCCTTGGGACCAGACCTCGTTGTGGCCCGGCACGGCGATGCTGGAAGCGGGCCGGACGGAAGCGAGTCCGTCCAGCCCGCTTTCCGATATCGGAGGATACGCAAACGAAAAGGGAAAGAGCGAAAAAAGAATTCAAGGAACCATTCATGACCACTTCGAAGAGGGTAAAAACCACTCCGGTAAACATGTCCGCCATCGGAAATTCATTGATACGGTATATGAATAGGGGAGAGGGTACAAGGGTCGAAGTAAACCGCACCCCGATTGTTGGACTGAAGAAATTCAGGTTCGGTAATCAGGGCGCGGATCGTTCGTATACTTGGGAATCAGAGGGGATGCTATATGATGGGCTCCGTCTGATGATATCGAAGCTTATTGGGGCTTGGATCGGCCACGATCCAGAGATGCACCACCCGCTGGAACGCCAAGGGACGTCGGAAACGGCCACGATGAACGTGTCCTTCGCGGTCTGAACCTGTATATATTCTGATAAACAACGTTCAAAGGAGAACGACATGCAAGCTTGTGATTTCGAACCTGCTTGTTGGTCCGTGAATGCGGACGGACTGGACGATATTGACGAATGCCCGGTAGGATTACTGTCCTTTGATGGGGAGAATGCCCCGAGCTTGAATATTATTCGAGGGCATCTTGTTTCGGAGCATATTCCTGAAGACGGAGGTCTGGGTTTTGACTTCCATTTTCATAGAGAGGCAGTCTTCGGTCTTTCGAGGGATCGCAGATACTATGTGCTGAGGGATGTCCAAGGGAGGAACGCCGTCCCTACTTCCCTAGCGTTCGATGGGCAGGACATCTACGGGCAGTCGGTAATTGTTGCGAACAGAAAGATCGACGTTAATCCTGCGATATCAGAGTTAACCGTGGATTTGTCCGGTTTTAGGGAATGGATCGGAAAACGTTTTTTCGATGAGTCCGACTGTCGGGCAGAGGATGGTGGGCGGAAGCTTGAATTCTCCTATCCCATAGAGACCCCAGAAAATATTCTTTTATATAAGAACGAAGATCTCAAAATCTATGCGAATCACTTTGCTAAGCAAGATGGCGGATATGATGCCTTTTTCGAGTTCTCATTCAAGGAAATGTGGCGATTGAACTTCAAAATCCTACGTTCTGGGGGGATGCCGTTGGATAGTGTCCTTGAAAAATACTTTGAACCATTCGATAGGTTGCTTACATTCTGCATGGGTTTCCCGGGGAATATCGAAGAAATAACGTTTACTGGCGTTGATCCGGCAGTTGGTGGACGATATTTCGACCAATATATTCCCGGCGAAAAAGATCGAGTGAACAAGCTTGCGGTTAATATGCCGCTGCCCTATTTGGATCTGATTGGCCGGTTCCAGGATATTGCCGATAGATGGATGAGCGCGACTGGGGATGCTAGGAAAGCATACGAGGCAGCCGCCGTATTGCTTGGAAAATGGGATAAGGCAACGAGCATCATGTTCCTGATATGCGCCCAAGGGCTTGAAGCCATCTCTCGAGTCGGAGAGAACCCTAAGGAGCTTGATGATGAGAAATTCGAACAAAGAAAGAACTGTGTGCTGGGGAATATCAAGGAGGACAAGATTCGGCGTTGGGCGAACAATAAGCTGGAACACGCGAATTCCGTTGCTGCTGGTGAATTAGCCGGTAGACGTCTTAAGAAACTGGATGGTTTCGCCGATTACGTTGTTCCCGATAGGAATCTGTTTTTACGCCAGCATCGAGAAAGCCGAAATGCCTATACACACCTAAGGGAATCTGATAGCGGTGATTTCCTGGAAGGGATCGACTTGTATTGGCATGCGCGCGCGACTCAAGTGCTTCAATACGGGGCGATAATGCTTGACCTCGGTTTCCAGCCATCCGAGGTGCTGTCGGTCTTTAAGGAGAAGAATTTCTTAAGAAGGTACATTAGAGCATCACGGGAGATGTATAATAAAAAATAGTATTAATGTTTCATTGGTCAGAATGATGATGTTCTCGGCATGACCGATCGTGGTGAACCGATGTGCCACCAAAAGAACGGTCATCTCGCGATCGAGCCCGGACAGGGCGTCGAACATCGCCTTCTCGGAAACGGCATCCACCGAGGCCGTCGGCTCGTCCAGAACAAGCAGGCCGGGACGTTTGCAAAGCGCCCGCCGGCGGTCGGGTGGTTCCATGGGGGAGAGGTGTGTTCAGTTCCCGTTTTCCATACGGCTGGCGTTGGTTCTGACCACGTTCATGTCATGGACGACGACCGCGTAATGGGTGTCTCCTCCCGCATCACGCCGTTCGCCGGACATGCCGACGAACTCGATGACGTCCCCACGGTTGACGTCCTGCATCATCCTCGATACGCGCCCGTCATACGGCACCAGCAGCACGTACAGGCTCCGGCCGGCCTCGCTCCAGACGCCGCGTAGGGCCGGACACCTGCGCCCGTCGGAGGTACGCAGATGGGTGATGCCCGCCATGGGCACGCTGACGCGTCCCACTTGCGGGCTCATGCCGATCATGCCGTCATGGGGCAATAGCATTCTCCAGGACTGGTTCGTCGCGCTCACCGCCCGTCACCCTCATCCGTGTCGTCGGTCGATCCCTGGGCCTGGCCGAAGACCTTCGTCAGCTGGTCTCCCTCAAGGCTCGCGGCGCAGCCCGACGTCGCGGACGTGAGGTCCTGCTGGGCTTTGGTCAGCGCGTCGTAATCCTGGGATTTGCCGTTCACCAACGATTTCGCGGTCTCGTACGCGCCGCGCAGGCTCTTGCAGGATGCGTCGGCCGAACCCAATCGGTCGAGCCGGTCGGCCGCCCTGCCCGCGCCGGACAGTGCGGACTCGAGATCATCGAGTCTCGCGTCTATGGCCGCCTGCATGGCCTGCGGATACCATTGCCGTGCCAGCGCACGGATCCGTTCCACCGGCCTTTCGGAGCCGATGGCGTCGTACAGGTCGCTCGCCTCCGCGAGATCCTGATGGTCGTGACGGTACAGCAGGTTCGAAAGCGTGTCCACGTTGGAGTCCTCCGGGGCGTTGAGCAGTTCGCGTACCTCGTCGGCGATGCTTTCCGCGTCCCCGGTGAACATCGTGGCCGCCTGCTGTTCCAACGTCCCGTTCCGCACCTTTTTCGACGGGTGTCCGGACGAGGTGGCGGACGATGATGCGGAAGCGGATCCCGTGGCCGTGCCACCGGTGGAACGCCACGGGTTGAACGCGAGGACCATCAGCATTATGCCGATGATGGCGATGATGATCCATACGCGTGCTTGACGGACCTGGGACGGTGTCGATGCGGGACGTTTGCTTCCTGACATGTGATGCTCCTTGTCGTTCACAGGCTCGAATCGGATTCGGGCAGGCCGTCATCGGTTTCGGGTGCGGGTACGCTCCATCCGCCGGAGTTCCCGGAATCCGCCTGTCCGGAGGAGGAGCCGCTACCGGAACCACTGTGCGAGCCTCCGATATCGCCGCCGGGGGATGGGGCCTGGTATTGGGGCGTCGTGGTCTGCTGGGACTGCGTCTGACGGCGTGCCTGTTCCTCCTGTTCGGCCTTGGCCTTCGCGTCCGCCTCGGCTTTGGCCTGTTCGTCCACCTTGCGTTTCTCCTCGACGAGCGTGGACACGCTCCCGTATGCCTTGTCGAGTCGGACACGAACCCTGTCGATCCGGTCGGCCGTCGCGTCGTCGGCCAATGATTCGGCCTGCCCGATGGCCTTGTCCAGATCGGACAGGGCCTTCCTGACGTAATCCTCCGATTTGACGGAGGATTTCAGATTCCTGGCCTTTTTAAGACTCTCCCGCAGCTTCTTGGAGGCGGTCTCGCGTTTCCTGTCGGCGGCGGACATCTTGATCTTCCCGTTCAGTGAGAGGGTGCGTTTCGTGGCCGTGTCGGCCTTGCCGGCCAATGATTCGGCCCGCTTCGCGTCCAGCCTGTCGTGGGAGGTTCCGAGGATGACGCGATTGGTCTTCACCTGGGCGGAGAGTTCGTCGAGCAGGTCCGGATCGGACAGGTCATCGCTCCCGTACGAGCCGAGTATCCCACGCGCCTTGCCGTTCGCGCCCTTCAACGCGTCCATCGACGAGGTGACGCGCCGTGACGCCTCCAGAAGCGCGTTCTCCCGAACTTTTCCGCCGACGACGGCCAGGCCGGTCAGAAGGACGGCGAGCACGCACACGGCGATCAGGATCCGATGCGGCCATTTCCCCGCGCGGGCGGGTCCGCCGTCGGCGGGATCGTCATGGTCCGCCACGGCTTGCAGGCTTTCCCTCATGCCCTTGCACGTCTCGGCCGGCGTGATGGACGAAGCGTCGCCGGCGGGCAGGGGAACGTCTACCGTCGGCGTGATGGACGGGCCTATCGGCGGGTTCGTCATGCCGTCCGCGTCTTCGGACGCGCTCACCGGCGACGGCACGGCGGACCCCGGCGGAATCGTGGGCCGTTCCGGCCCTGACATGCTCCCATCCGCGACGGGTCCGCCCGTCGTGGCCTTCCCCGCGGGCATCGGTAGGGGAGCCGTCTCCGGTACGGTCGGATCCGTTTCGTCCATGGCGATCCCATGCCCGTCCGTCCGGCTCCTTGCGCGCCGGCGACGGGAACGTTCCTCCGTCCCGCCGTCCCGCGTGCCGGAGGCCTTCATCCCCTCGAACCAGTCGAGATCGTCCTGTCCGTCGCCTCCGCCCAGTTGGTCGAACAGGCTCGGCCGCATGCCCTCATTCATGCCGTTCATCGTCGAAGACCTTTCCGATCGTCCCAAGAAGCCGTTCGATCCGGTCGAACGTGCCGGTGCCGTTGTCCGTCAAACGTTCCAACAGTTCCACGTCGTCACGCTGCAGGCCCAACGGCAACGGCGTGTACCCGTCGTCGGACGGGCTGCGGCCATGCTCGCGCAGTACGTCGCGGATCCGTCGCGTCTCGTCCATGAGCCGTCGGCGGTCCTCCCCGCGCATGCTCCCGTCATCGTCGCGAAGACGCAGGCCCGCGGCGGACAGGGCGCGGTCGAGCCGGTCGCGTTCCTTCGATTCCAGTGACCGGTATTCCAGCCAACGGCGTCGCGCCTTCTCCTCGAGCAGGCCCGCATGCTTCAACACGTCCCGTCGGGCATCGTCGTCATCACGGGCCAACGCCCGTTCGAAATCATGGCGTGTCGCCTCCAGTTCGACACGCCATGCGGCCAGGTCGGAGCGTAGGCTCCCGTCACTGACCTCGGCCTCGTATTCGACATGATGGCCCGTGGGCAGGTGTGCGATGTCGTCCAACGCGTCCTGATCCGTCATGAACGATGCGGCCGGCGTCATCTCACCGGTCATCTCGTCGATCTCCTGCATGCGGTAGCCCCAGTATCCCGGGTCGAAGTCCTGCCGTCGGATCGCTTCGGCCCGTTCCCCTTCGTCAAGACCCGGATCCACGACCGGAGCCCATTCGCCCTCGTGCCGGTACCATTGCGCGTATGCCGCGCGACGCGCGGCCTCACGTTCCCGGGCCTCCGTATCGGAGAGATGATGCCGGTGATCGTCGGATTTCGCGTTGGAATCCTTCAGATCGTCCTTGACCCGGTCCAACGCCTGATGGATCAACGCCTGCAGGGTCGGCATGTACAGGCCGCCGTTGCCGCTGCCCACCACGAGGTCCATGTAGCATTTGAGGCTGAACACCTCGTGGACGATGTCATCATGCAGCAGCCAGCAGGAAGGCAGCGTCTGGTCCCACGACGGATAGTGCGTGGTCAGGAACACGCCCATGCGCACGGTGTGCAGCATCATCAGGTCGATGTCGCGACGGGGCGGGGCTCCCAGCAGGTCCACCGGACGGGCGACGGTCATCTCCTTCTTCAGGTCGGTCTGGCGCATGTTCGCCCACCGGCCCGGCCCGTACTCCGGTTCCACGGGAGCGGGGTCGAACATCTCGCGGGCGAGCGTGATCAGGTTGTTCACCATCGGCCCCGGCATGCTGGCGCCACGGATCCGGGCGAACCGTTCCCGTGCGAAATCGACCAGATCCTGCACCGCCTGGTCCTGGTCGGAACGGTAGTCGGCTCCCATGGGAGCCGGTTCCAGGTCGTCGGCCTTCACGGACCGTTGCCGGCGGGCGTCCGCGTCGGCCACGGCTTCCGGTTCCGTCCGTTCGATCTCGTCGCCGAAATCGAACGTGTCCTGAGCCATGTGACGTTCCGTTCCCGGATCCCGCCGGCCCTCCTTGGAGCCGGCGGCCTGCATCATCCGCCGGTAATGCTCATCGACGTCCATCGACCCTCACGCCTCCGTCCCTGCCGGTCCCATGCCCTTGCCACGACCTGGCCCGCGGTTGGATCCGTTCGAGGCCCGGACGCCACCAGTTGCGTCGCATGAACTGGATCGTCTCGACCAGGGCCGGCTGCTGTCCCAACGGTTCGACCATCGCATATCCGCGCGGGAGCATGCTCAATTCCCGTCTCGTGACGGAATCCTCACGTTCGTGACGGCTTGAGAATCCGCCGACCGGCCCTTGGCCCGGATTCCAGTTGCGTTCCTCCCTGATGCGCCCATGCCGGCCGATCTGGCTGATCCACCAGTCGAGCGTGTCATCGTCGGACACGCCCTTGAGCATGATCCGATGACAGTTCTCCCACACCGTCCGTTCGGTCTCCCGCCCATAGCCGTCCTTCTCGTCGGCCATCTGCTGGCGGGACTGCTCGACGATGATGACCTGGTAGCCGTTGCCGCCGCCCTGCGTGATCGCGTTACGCAATCCGCCCCATTTCTCGATGTTCGACAATTCATCCAATACGAAACGGGCAGGAGGTTCGATCTTGCCCCGCGAACCCGAGGCCGGGTCGAACGCGAGATCCTGGCACGCCTCCTGGAACGTGTCCAACAACAGGCTCACGAACACGCCCGCATTGCCGGAACTGCCGCCTTCACGTTTCGGTTTGGACAATACGAACACGGTGTCTCCGCGCATGACCATGCGTCTGGGATCCATCAGACGCGGGTCGGACGGGCTGAAGTCCATACGCTCGCGCACACGCGGGTCCGCGAGGATCGCGAACGCGTTTCTCACGCCGAACCATTCCGAACCTTTCTGTCGCGGATCCACATGGGGCAGCGCGTTCAACGTCGTGGCCCACTGGTTCATCTCACGCTGCGGCGTGTTACGGCGGATCAGGTCGGCGGCCTCCTGCGCGGCCTCGGGACTCAGACTCCACTGGTAGCAGTCGCCGATGGTCCTATCCGAGATCGCCGCCGCATACAACATGGCCTGCACATACATCGCCGCGGATACACCCCACTCCTGGTTGTTCGATCCGGAACCCATGCCACCGATGCCCACCAGGGTCTGCGCGCGGCGCATCGCCACGGACGGATCGTCGCAACCCTGCAAAGGCGTCCAGAACATGTTGTGACGGGTCAGCGGATCGTTCTCCGCGACGCCTTCCGGGTCGAAGATATGGGTGGTTCCCTCGCCGCGCGCCCCGTACACGGCGCCCGTGGCACGGTCGGTCACGCCAAGCTCGCGCAGGAGACGGGTCGCCTTGATGATGTCGCCGCGCGTCGAGGTGGCAAGGACGAAACCCGGGGCCTCGACCACGGCGGGGATGACCACGCACACGGTCTTGCCCGAACGGGTCGGCCCCAACACGTACAGATGCCGTTCGCATCCCAGCCATACTTCCATGCGATGGCTCCACCCCACGAGCATGGCGGCATGCCATGGCTTCGGCATGACCGCGCCCGGCCTGCGCTCCTGGAATTCGGACAATGTGCGCGGCAGGACCGCCGGCACCACGTCGCGCATCACGCTGCGCGGACCATAGGCGTCCGCGATCTGACGCCACGAGGCCATGCCCGGACGCGAACCAAGCCAGTCGGCCGCACGCTCGCCCGAATCCCGGTACGAATCCCAGAAGATCCACAATGAAAGGATCGTGACGAAACAGCCCACCCACCAAGGCAGGCAGGCGAGGACCGTCATCAGGGGATCGCCCCCGGCCATGACGAACGAGAACAGGGTGGCGATCACGGCGAGCAACAGTGCGATGGCGCCCACGTGCCTGACCAGGACGCTTTCCTCATCCGACAATGCCTCATACAGGCGCGTGTGCCGGTCGAGCCAGACGCCCAGATCGGAATCCTCGAACCGTTTCCATTTCGCCATGGCCTCGCGTCGGTTCTCCGCGTTGAGCTCCTCGGCGTCGTACCGCAGACCCGTGCGCGGGCCGTCCGCAAGGTCCCCGTCGGGTGCCAGCGTCTCGTACCATGGTCGTTCGTCCATCATGCTCCTCCGTTCTCGATGGGTGTCTTCAGTGGTGGCATAATCGTTCTTCTTCAGTCGTTTTCCATCTCGTCCTTCCGTTCACGAGGCGATGATCCGTCCACCCGGTCGGACTCGTCATGGAGAAGCACGTTAAGCAAACGCAATGCAAGGGAAAGCAGGTTCAACGCGAGGGCGAGCAGCAGCAGGCCCATGGTCAGCCTGCAGCCGAGGTCCGAGGCCATGAAAGCGTTTATGAAATCCATGGGAAACCTCCAAATGCGGAAGAACGGAAGCTCAGGACGCCTTGCGCAGTCCGGAGGTGTCGAACGTCGCGGCCCAACGGGGGCCCGCGACGGGAAGGATCATGCGCGGATGGGACCGGCCGATACGCCAGATGCCGAATCCCTGCGCCAATTGCGGGATCATGTCCAGCTCGTCCTCGCTCAGATCGGGAACCAGCTGGTTGAGCAGCGTAATGTTCTCGCCTCCCTGACGGTAGATGATCTTCGTTTCCATCAGGTTCATCAGCTGTTCGACCTTGCCGCGCAGGCCGGATCCCTGGTTGAACACCTGCGTCATGTCCGCGACGCCGTGCACGATCAGCCATGTGGCGCAACCCCAATGGCCGGCGGAACGCTGCCTGGTCTGCAACGAGTCGACCAGCTGCGGATTGCCCAGCAGGTCCCACGCCTCCTCGCACACGATGATGCGGCGCAATCCGTCGCGCGCCTGCAGCAGACGGTCGATCCACGAGCTGACCGCGGCCGTGTACACGCGTTTCAATGTGGGATCCTGGAACACGGGGCCGGAAGTGTCGAACACGATGATCGGCGCGTCCGGATCCAACGTGATGGTGCTTTCCCGGTCGAACATGCCGCTCATCGTTCCCCCGTGGACCATGGGCGCGAACACTCGCGCGGCCTCGCTGGCCTTCTCACGCGCCAGATCCCGGTAATGCTCGAAACCGCGGATGTTGGCGTACACGGAATCCACCCACCGCCAGTCGCTCAGACGGTCCACGGCCGCCTCCAACGTCATCGGCCCGGTGTCGTACGAGGCAATCAGCCGGTCGATCAAGGACAGCATGTCCTTGTCCAACGGGAAGGGCCGATCCTGTTCGCGGACGGCCTCGGCCAACGCCATGACGGCGCTCTTGCGGCCGGCCAGGACCTCCTGGCGGAACGCCCCACGCTCCTCCCTGCCGGTCAGATGGCTCGCGTCGGGCATGGCGAACGGGTTGAGATAGTTGCCCGCGCCCGGGGAAACGACCTGTCCGCCGGGAATGTCCCGTGCGATGCGCACCCATTCGCCCTGACGGTCCGACTGGACGATCACGTGCCGGCCGTAGCCCATCTCCCTGACCGCGAGGGTCTTCATGCAGAAGCTCTTGCCCTGGCCGCGCAATCCCGACGTGAAGATGTCCGGACTGGTGGTCAGCCTGGCATCGTACGTGCCCCAACAGTCGAAGGTGAACAGTTCACGGCTGAACACGTCCAGGCCGACGGGCGGGCCGGGGATCACGGGAGCGCCGCTGCCGGCGACGAACGTGGTCAATACGCCCGCACGACCCGTGCTGGTCTGATGCCAGGGGATCAGCGGACGGGCGTTGAAGTCCTTGGTGATGAAATCGATGGGCGTGGGCGAGCCCAACGGAAGCTGGCCGGCGGCGTCGCCCAGACGCTCCCTGCGCGCCTTCCGGGCTTTGCGGATCTGCCCGGCGACCATGCCCGACAGGCGGCTTCTCGCATCCGAAACCGCGTTCCCGTCGGCCCGTGTGAACGCGTGCGGGGGAACGGGCGGCAGATCGATGCCGTCCAGTCGCGCCTCGGCCGATGCCTGCAGCCACGCCAGTTCCAGAAGCGTCGGCCTGGTCGGGGCGGGCACGAAGCCGATGCAGTCGACTCCGCGACGTGCCTGGGAGCCGAGACGATGCCCGTCATCCTCCAATGCGGGAATGGCGTCGTCCCCGGCGATCCCGTCCGTGTCGGCGTCATCGGCGTTCTCCCATCGTTCGTTCTCTTCCGTCATCATGTCCACATCGATCCGATCCTTGAAAAAACGTTACGGAACGCGGTCCCGTCCAGTGAAGCGTTCCACCGGACGGGACCGACGGGCAGGCCGGGGGAGCCGGCCCGTTCTCCCCATTGACGCGGCCGTCACACCGCATAGCCCGAATGGGCGAGCACGATGCCGACCGTGATCATGAGCAGGAAGCAGACCACGGCGCACACGAGCATCACGATCGCCCTGGATCTGCGTTTCCTCATACCCATGGCGAGCACACGGTCCTTGGCCCTGCGACCCACCGTCGTGCTGTTCTCCTTGACGGTCAGCAGCACGAACGCCCTGTACAGGAACGTCGCCGCGCCGGCCATGAGAACGACCATGATGATTGCTGGCATTTGAATCCTCCCTCACCGATGAAACACGTCGGAAGACGCTCTCGAGGATCGTCTTCCGTCCAATCCACGTGAGGGCGGGCCGATATCCGTACGGGACGGCGCGATATCATTCCAGGTCCCGGCCGGCACGGTCCCGTTCCGAATGCAGGCGCCGCGCCTGCATGTCCCCCATACGCGCCGCGACGCATAGGGAGACGACCAACATGCCACCGACCATGCCGGCGACAAACAATACGATGTCGATGACGAGCCCCATCACGGTTCCTTCCCATAGGCGAGAGGTCTTCCGGAGGAGCCACCCCGCACGCCCGCGATATCGCGGATGGGACGGCCACACCATTCCCTTTCCTTGGTCCATTCGGCGATTCCCGCATGAGGGAGGGATTGTCAAGGAACGCGGCGACGGAAGGCCATGCTGCCTCCGACCGGTCACGGGACCGCATTGATGGGAATCGGCCCGGCCGTCTTCCGGATCGGCGATCGGATCGGTGGATTATGCGGTGTCGGATGAAAAACGTCTCGCCGATCTCTGATGGCCGACGAACGTTCCCTCATCGCGGAGACGATTCGTTCCGTGACGACGGGGAGAGACGCTGGTCGGAGGAAAGCTGGCCATGGATGATGGCGGGCACGTCCGCCAGCCGGTCCGGATCGTATTTGCCCCGATCGTCGATGAGGGACAGCCGCCAGTACGCATTGTCCCCGTCGCCCTAATCGTCGATCCGGAATGGTTTCGTCCGACAGTCGCCGTTGTTCATGGCATCGGGTTCCATGCCGTTCCGCGGGCTCGCCCCGCTGTCGAAGATCGGCGCCAGTCTGATCGCGAAGGCCTCCACATCCCTTATCAGGCCGAAATCGTTGCGGCGACGGTCCGTGTTACGCAGCGGGAAATCAGGGAAAAGGAAATCATCGGTGGCACGGCGGGCCGCGTCACGGTCGACTCCGAGCCGTTCGCAGGCATCCACTCAGCCATCATCGGCCTCCGTGACACGATGATCGGATCCGGACCCTTCCATGGCAGCAATGGAGGCATCGCCGTCCCTCAGAAAAAAGAATCAAAGCCGGAACGGTGCGGTTTACGTTCCGGCCCCGCATGGGAACCCGTGTTTGCATTACCCTCCGCCAGACGACCCGGCTCACTGCGATGAAACGGCATGAGCGGCGCGACGGAAAGTTCCCGTACGGTAAGACATGAACCACATGCCCGGCCTCCCGGACGGAAGGAAGGGCATGAAGTTCAAGCCATACCCCCAATGTATCCACGATTCCCGCAACACGCCAAACGGACCCCTGAGCGGACCGGAGCCGGAAAGGAAACCGGCCGTTCCGGACGGGGGACCGACGTTGGGGCATGGAATCGAGAAAAAAGGAGGGGTGGAGGATGACCGTTCGCCGGATCATCCTCCACCCCTTCACGGTGCCAGGCCCGTGGAATCCCGTTTCCCGTCCCATGGCGTGGGCTGGGAAACGGGATCATTGACGGGATCTTCTCGCTCACCTGCCGGAGTGCGCGCCGCGCGGGCCGGTGTCGGCCGCCTTGCGGCGTGCCAGGAGCAGGCCCGTGCCAAGAGCGCCGACCGCGATCACGGCGAGCAGCATGCCGCCGATCGCGGCGCCGGTCCGGGCGAGGGACGGACGGTAGCCGCTCCAATCGTCGGTGTTGGACTCGACCTTCGTGTCGGAGCACAGGGTGACGGTCTTGTCGCCGTCCTTGACGTCGACGGCGTTGGACGGACGGGTCCCGTCGTTCTTGCTGCCGAACGGGTCGGTGTCGGTGACGGGGCATTCGACGAGCGGCGTGCCGGTGACCTTGACGCGGTCGGTGTGCCTGCCGCCCTGCCGGATGCCCTTGAGCGTGCCGGTCACGATGGTGGACTCGCCGGGCTTGAGCACCAGGGTGTCCCAGTCGGCCGGATACTTCAGGTCCACGACCTCGCCCTCGCCGGCGATGGTCCTGTCGACCATCTTCAGATCCCTGGCCAGATACCAGGCGCCCTCGCCGGTCGAGGAGTCGGTCTTGGACGTGTTGGTGATCTTGAACGCGATCTGCTGGCTGTCGCCGGCCATCTTCAACGCGTCCTTCACATCGTCGCGGTCACCGGCCTGTTCGCCGGACTCCACGTCGTACTTCTCGACGTGGATCGACGGGGTGGTGTCCGGAGTGCGGGTCCACACGATGTTGGACGGGAGGACCTTGTCGTTCAGATACTCGGTGAACTGGTTCTCGATCTTCTCGCCGACCTTGACGCGCTTGCACTGGATGTACGCGCGCCAGCCGTTCTCATGGTCGTTGTCCGCGGACACGAGCTTGCGATAGGCCTCGGTGGCCTCGACGGTCACAACGCCCTTGTCGTCGGCGGATGCGTCGAACAGGTCGCCGCCGAACTTCGAGGAGTCGAAGCCGTTGCCGGCGAGCTTGTCGCCCTTCGCGGCGATCACCTTGCCGTCCCTGTACAGGTCACGGCTCGCGTACACGGCCCACTGGCCCGTGTACTGGTCGTATGCGGTGTTCAGCGGGTCGACGATCTTCCACTGGTCGACCTGCGGGTAGGCTCGGCCGGCCGGCAGGATGGAGCTGTCGAGCTGGTAGAGGAAGGTGCGGTTGAGATACACCGACTTGCCGTCGATGCTTTCGCCGCCGACCTTGACGGTCACGTCCTTCTTCGGGTTGATGGGCTTCAACGGGTTGGACACCTCGTTGGTCTCCTTGCTCAGATCGTTGGTGACCTGGATGGCCTTGTTCATCACCGTGTAGCCGTCCTTGACCTTGGAGACCTTGTACGGCATGATCACCTGGTATTCCTGGCCGAGGAGGTTCTGGTCGATCGCCGGATCCGTCATCGCGTCGAGCTTGCGGGTCGAGTACTCCCGCAGGTCGGAGGGCTGCGGGTCGCCCTTCACGGTCTCGCCGGTCGCGGGAATCTCGGTGTCGACGGTCTTCGCGAACACGTAGGCGACGCCGTCCTTGATCTGGACGTTGAACTTGCCGGTCACGTCCTGTCCCTTCTCGTCCAACACTTCGATCTTGGTCTGGTCGACGTCCAGGTACTCGTCGTCGAAATCATCGACGATGCCGAGACGCTGGACCTTGTATGCGGTGGAGTCCTTGGACAGGTGCTTCGCGTCCAGGGTCACGACGTAGTTGCCGGTGTCGCCCAGGAGCAGGGTCTTGCCGTCGATGCTGACGGTCTTGTCCTTGCTGGACACGTCCTCCTTCTTCGGAACGAGTTCCGGGGGCGTGTTGTACACCCTGTTCGACGGGGTCAGGCTGTTGTTCAACGTGAGTCCCCACTGGTTGCCGACCCTGTGGTCGGTCGGGGCCTTCTCGCTCACGGTGCCCTCGAAGCGGACGAGCACGCGCGGGTTCTGGCCCTTGCCCCAGTTCGCCTTCACGTACGCGGCCGTGAAGTCAAGGCGGAAGCTGTGGGACTTCTCGTCCCACTTCGTCGAATACTGCTTCTTGGAAATGGTCTTGCCGGATTCCAGGTCGCGGACCTCCAGGGTCTGCTTGTCCGGCACGAGATACTGGTCGTACGTGTCGGTGAAGACGACCTGCTCGACGTCGTACGCGAGCTGGGACGGGAGCTTCGGCGTGGTGGCCAGCTGGTATTCGACCTTCTGGCCCGGGAACACGACCTTGCCCTGCACGCTTTCCTGCTCGCCGCCCTGGCTGGCCTCGGACACGACGTCCTTCCTGACCGGCGGCACGTAGCCGCAGATCTTCGGCTCGTTCGTGCTGACGGCCTGGTTGTTGACGATCTCCTTGCCCGCATTGGTCAACGCGTGCCCGTCCTTGCCGGCGGTGCAGAACGTGGTCTCGTCGCCCTCGGCCACGCCCATGTCCTTACGGACCTGGGCCGCGCCCTTGCCGTTCGCGAAGTTGATCTTGCCGGGGATCAGGAGCGTGACCTGCCTGGCCTTCGCCATGCCGGTGAGTTCCTTCAAATGGGCGGCCTTCGCGGTGGCGGTGACCTTGGTGCCCTCGACGGTGATCGTGTACTGGTCGGTCACGTCCTTGCCGACGGTGTCGATGCCGTTGACGCTGGACTGGTCCTCACGGTCGGCGTCCGCCTCGTACACGCGGATCTCGGACTTCGCGTCCGCGTCGAACAGGTAGTCGGCGTTCGCGTAGTCGTCCTCGATCTGGAAGGTGGCGAGCTGGTCCTTGACGAGGTTCTTCGCGACGGTCGCGTTGACCGCGCTGGCGGCCTTGTCGCCGTCGAGGAACACCTGGTTGTCACCGCCGGTCGTGTTGCTTTCGGTCGGGTCGATGACGGTCTTCCAGGTCTTGGACTTGGCGTCCCACTTGACCCAGCTTTTGTCCGGGTTCGGCTTCCAGGTCGGGAACTCGTAATCCTGGGTGTCCTTGTCCTGGCTCTTGGTGACGCCCTTCCAGGACACGTGGCCCTTGTCCTTGACGAGGCTGGTCTCGGGCGTGTGCACGGTCACGTCGAATGCGAACTCGAAATCATGGTCGTCGGGCAGGCTTCCGCCGTTCCATGTGGCGGTCAGCACGTTGCCGGACGGTGTGGCTCCGTTGGCGCTGTTGAACGTGTAGGAGCCGGTCATGTCCTTGCCGGCGGTCTTGTCGGTGACCTTCAGGTTCGACACGGTGTACTGCTGGCCATGCGGGTCGAACGTGTCCTTGAAGTCGAGCTTGGTGCCTTTCCTGCCGGTCTTGGATTCAATGGTCGTGGTGTTCGTCATCGAGTCCGCGCTGACGCCGTCGCTGATGCGCTTGGTCGGAGCCGCCGGTGGAGTGTCGACCGGCGGCTCGTCCTGGTCGAGGACGATGGCGATGACGGCGCGTGGGGCCTTGCTCATCTCCCTCGCGGCGAGACTATTGATGGAAGTCTGTCCATCAGAGAAGAACGAACGGGTCGTGTAGTTGACTCCCTGATAGGAATAAGTGTTGTTCGGAATGCCGGACGCATTGTATGCGGCCTTCCATTTTGCGGCGTCGAAGGTGCCGTTCGCGCCCGTGTACCAGTCGCCGGACGAACCGGGCGTATGCACGAAACCCACGGACACGAGGCGGCAGTCCGGACTCTGGTTGCCGGAGGCCTTCGCGCGCGCCACGCATTCGTCCTTCGCGCCGGTGACGGCATCGTCGATGGCCTGGTTCGAGTCGGCGCCGTCCATCGACCGCACGCCAGCGGACGCCATCGCGGCCTTCACGGCCTCACGGGTCGGCGCGCCGAAGGAGTCCTTGTACACCCAGCTGATAGTGCCGTTGCCGCCTGCGGTGCCGTCGCCCGACCCGGAACCGGATCCGGATCCGACGCCGCCGTCAGCCGCGAACGCTCCGGCCACCGGAGTGCACAGGGTCGCTGCGGCGACCATGGTCGCCAGAGCGGTTTTGCCCCATTTCTTGTTTGTGGAACCCAATGTCCCGTCTCCTTTCAGAGATTTCTGCCTGCAGATTCGTTCCCCGCCTATGCGGTCCGGGAACGCCGGATGGCGGAAACGCGTTTCCCCTCCATCCAATCCGTTCCACGTGCGCGCGCCTCGATGAGGGGCAATATCGATTCGGGGCGGCATGCCGTATGGACGAAAACGGCCCCGTCCATTTTTGGACGGGGCCTGCGGAAAGGACAAGGGGAAAATGAATCATCCAAGCGGACAGAATTTATCCGGCTGGCAATTATATTGATCCCCAGTATTGTCTTCCCAGTCGTAGTGGATGTCGTCAGAGGCAGAAGACGAGGAAGACCCCGCGTTTGAGGAAGAGCCTCCCTGGGAGCCGCCTGAATACGATCCGCCGGAATAGGACTGTCCACCGGCGGAACCGGACCAGCCGCCGGACGAATACGAACCGTACGAGTACGAGCGTTGCGCCTGCGCCTGCTGTTGGGCCTGCTGTGCGACGGCCGCCTGGGCCGCGGCCTCCTGTTCGGCCTGCGCCTTCGCGGCGGCCTCGGCATCGGCCCTGTCCTTCGCCGCCTTCGAATCGTTCACGGCCTTCACGGCCTTGGCGATGGCGTCGGCATCGCGCTTGGCGATGGCCTGCCTCAACGCCTCACGGGTCTTCTCGTCCTGGACCTTGCCATCCGTCGACGAGTACAGTCCGTCCGCGTCGGCCACCGTCTTGTCGAGCTTCGACGATTCGACCGCCCTGACGGCCGACTCCAACGTCTTCGCATCCGCCTTCACGCCCTTGGTCGTCTTGTCCGCCTTCGCGGCGGCCTCGTCCAGACCGGTCTTGTCGGACGCGTCGCACCTGACCATGCCGGGCGTCTCCACCCCAACGGCCTGCTTCAACGCGTCAAGGGTCTTCGCGTCCTTCACGCTTGTCGCATCCGTCTTCAACGCGGCCGTCGTGGCGTCCGCGTTGAGCAGCGCCTTATACGATTTCACGGCCTTCGACTGATCCGCGACGGCCGATGCGCACGCCTGGCGCGCCAGAGACACCCGATGGTTCTCGTAAACCCTGTATCCGCACACGCCGCCGGCGATCAGGACGGCCGCGGCGACGGCCGCCACGGCGATGATGATCGGCCTGCGGTCCTTCCTCGTTGGAATGTCCTCCGTGCCGGCCGGTGGAATGGCTGCCGGGACAGTGTTCTTCTCTTCCATGACGGTTCCTCCTTGATGTCTTTTCGATATGCTCATACTACCCACATAACCCCCTGACAATATCGGCAGGGGAGAAGCATGGGTTTTTCGGTCTGGCGGCCCGGAAGGAACGTCCGCCCATGGAGTTCGGAATCCGGGAAACGGTTGCGGATGGAAAACAGGAGTCGCGGAACGCCATGGGAGCACCACGTAGCAGTCAACTCAGAAGGTCGATACTCCGGACATAGTGGAGGCTTGTTCCCGGTTTCCTTTCATCGGACGTCGGTCCCTTCTTCAACGACTTCGGATAATACAGTCCGTTGTCATCCCGTCCCAGACCAAGATGCCATGCCGAGCCACCGAAATACAATCGGACACGACTATTGCCCGACTCCACCACGAGTTCGGCCTTATCCAATTCGAATGCGCCGGCAATCACATCGGCCTTGGCTTTCAACCAGTTCGCATCACCGGTCGGCGCGACCCTCTTCGGAGAGATACGCTTCCGCGCGAGCAGATCGACATACAGACGACGTGCGGGCAATGACCGCCTGCGATGGTCGTCGGCATAATAATCCAAGCCACACAAGTGAGCGAAGTTCTCAGCCCTCCACCGTATCGCCACCTCGAAACCGTCGTCACAGACGATTCGCGTGGTCCGGCCAACGAGACACTGGTACGACAGGGCGGCCTTGCGCGCCTCGCCAAGCATGCGCTCCTTCTCCCTGGTGACGTTCAAACCCGATCCTCCCGCGAAAAAAGAAGGGGCGTCGAACCAACGCCCCTTCGGAAGCAGACGGCAAGTCTTTTTACAGTCTTCTGCGTGACTTGACGCTCCCTTGTCAGGGAGGATGAACGGCTTCGGCCCGTTCCGGCCATCTGGTCCAGCCGCTGGACGAGACGTCCCGCTATCGCGGATGACGCGGCCATCGTCATCGGACGCCTGCGGCAGCATGCCATCTGTTCCGGACCCGAAACCCCGCCCACGACCAAAACGGGGTCAGGCTTCAAGGTCCATACGATTCTATTCACAGACCATGGACGAGTCCATCCAAAGGATTCATAGGCTCCTGCCATGTGTGCGGACGAGCAGGTACGCCCAGACCATCAGATTCACGGCCTGCACCACCAGCAGAATCACATCCACGCCGGAAACAGTGCCGGTCCAACCATCCCGTATGCGCATGAGCCCATGACCCAACCCGTACGAGTAGGCGAGCACGCCGATCCACCCGGCCAATCGGCACACCGAGTCGCGCCGCCGTTGTTCTTCCGAATATCGACGGGAACCGTTCGGGATCATGTATGGTCCGACCAGTCGGACGCACGCCACGAGATTCAGCACGCATACAAGGCTTTTCAACAGGTTCACCCAATTCACTGAATGTCTCCTTCCCACCATCCGGCGCTTTCGCGCACCTGTTCCATCAGATCCTCCAACGTGGCCTGTTTCGAGGCATGACTTCCGATGGTCCGACCATTCCACGTCTCTTGACCATCGATATCATGAAAGGCGCGGTCACCTTCCCGGACCGTCGAAACGTATCGGAGCGGAGGACGATGAGGGCACGATGGAAGGATCGGGATCGGGAAGAGGTTCGGATGGTTCCGGCCGGGACGGGAAGCCCACGGCGGGATGCAGTTCCCGCCACGCCTCCACGAACGCATGCTCGTACCGGTAGTCGCAGACACGGCGATGATAATCGTGGAAACCCTCCGGCGCGACGGTGAGACCATGCGACGTGGAGGGTATGGAGTCGAGAAGATCATGAAGGGAACGCGGATCGTATCTTTCCATGAAACGATCCAACGCCTTCGTACATTCCTCGTCCTGCCCCGACATGATGTACTTCAAGGGAGCGATGGGAGTGCCCTTGTCCGTCACATAACAGGAGCGGACATCCAACGCGTCCTGCCGGATGAGATCCGGGTTGGCGAGACGACGTTCGATTCCTGATTCCGTCCGCTTGTTGTTGAACGAATTGCCGTTATCATAGACCGGCGCGAGGGAGAACTCCCCACGTGGATTTCTGAGAATACCCCAATTCGTGTTATCCCGGTCTATATTGCGGATGAACGCGTCCACCACGAACATGTCCCAGAACCTGTCCGACACGCCATCGATCGCCCGGAGCACGGGAATGCGGTGGATCGCGGAACGCACGTCCGCGAGGACCACTCCGGAACCGGTGGATGCGTCCTCCGTGAACCCGGGCTCGTCATCGGAAAGGGAGTTCCTCAGATCATGGAAGCTCACGATCGTCGAATCCGGAAGGGTGAAATCCCTGCAGGCGCACACGACGCGCCCGTCACGGATTCCCAGAACGGTTTCATGCACCGGAATGCCCAGCATCCCGTAAACGTGGGAACCCAACCATTCGGACAGTGGCGCGGTCGTATATGACGGTACGTTGCCATGGAGCTTTCCGGTCGGACCGGGAAACTTCACCAACCAGTCATCATCCCGCCAGACGAGACCTATCTTCCGGCCGGCGTTCCCGCCATAGAACCTGCCGGACTCCTCGCATGCCTCGAAATCGTGGATATTGATCATACCGGCCCATCCTAGTGGAATTCCATGGTGGGCACAAAGAGGTTACGGGCCCCGGAACCGGCCGTCAGCGTCTGCGATGCCGCCAGGCGAGAATGACCCACACGAGCGTGTTGGCCGTGACCAATGCCAGATTCACGTAATCGACCGGCAGCACATCATCATCCCACCCGAACCGCAGGTACATCAGGCTCTTGCCCACGCCGCACGCGTACAACACCGTCAACAGCCATCCCGCCACACGCAGTCCACGGGCCATGCCCGTGGACGGGTCGGGACCGCGACGGCCCGCCGGCATCATCCGATCGCCCAGCACCTTCACGCACAGGACAAGCTCCACCGCGTACATGACGCCTCTTGCCAGATCGGTCCAGTTCATCCATGCCTCCCCGTTCCGGCGGAACGCGTTCCCGCCGTCATCCGTCATCTTCCTCCGACCCCTGGCCGGCACGTATGGAATCCACGGTCTGTTCCGACAATGATTCAAGGATGGAGGCCATGCGATCCAATTCGTCCGGATCGGCCGACCCCGCATCCATTTCCTTCGCCTTGTCGTACTCCTGGCCGAGTCTCGTGCGCAGATACGGCAGGTTCAGGTTCGCGTCCCGCGTATCGTCCAACGTGCGTTCGGCTTTTTCCAACGCCGTATGGAACCGTTCGCGCCTGTCCTTGTCGGCCTCGCGGCCCAGCACGTCCGACGCCTTCCCGTACAGGGACTTCAGGGTCCTGCGGGCCTTGCGCATCCGCGTGGCTTCACCGTCGGCCTTTTCCTTGGCCCTCTTCAACGTCGCATTGTCATGATCCGCGTCGCAGCTGATCCCCGACACGCTCGGACGGTTCCTCGCTTTGACCCAGCGTCGTGCCAGGTCCTCGTCGGCCTTACGCAACGCCTCCGCGTCGATGCTTTTCCTGTACCGTTCCGAATCCTTGTCGAACAGGCCGGCCTGACGGTCGCGCGACAGCACGGCCCGCTCGCATGTTGTCACGTTCCCGTCATGCGCCATATCCATCCGATCCACGAGGATGATGCCGCCGACACCCGCCACCGCGCATATGGCCGCGCCTATGGCGATGATCCTCACCATGGGAGAGTCGCCGGGACGACGATCACGACGATCATGCCTCCCGCCGTCATCGGGGCCGGCCGCAGTGTCATACGCCGTCGGCATCCAGTCGGCGTTGAATCCTTCCATTCGCGTCTCCTCCTTCGGGGTTCGTCGTGGATTCCGCCACGGAAAACGGCCGGCCCCGACGCTCAGAGAGAGAAGAAGGGGAAGAGACGCGTCGGGGCCGGCATCCATGCCCGAACGGAGAGAACCTTCGGACACGGCCTGTTCAATTATCCGAGGACGGGAGCGGGGGAGAGACCATGAATGGCCAAGGGGAAATGATCCCGGACAGGGGGAAGCGTCCGGAGAAAGGAGCAGGCGTCCACGGACCGGCTCTCCCGTCCCGTCATGACCATCACGCGACCTGTATCCGATATCGTCACGCGAAACGATGCGACGGGGCGGATGCCGGCGATCCACGATCGAAACGAATCCGCCGATAACCTATCCCAGCACGTCGGACGCCAACCCCAACAGGCGACGGTTCTTATGCCAGTCCGGCATGTTCAATATGCGGCTGAACCATTCCGGATCCGTACGAACCTGGATGAAACCGCCGATCTGACGTCCCTCATGCAACAGGCATAGCGGGAAGTATTCGACCATATGCTCGCCGTCCTTCCGTTTGGATGGAGGTCCGAGCGTGAACGTGACGTTGGTGAAACGTGTGGTGGAAACGCGAACGTATTCCTCGGAAAAATCCACGGGTTCCAATCTGACGTCGTCAAGAGTGGAAAGAGCCGCAGCGACCGGACCATCCTTGGACACGCATTGACCGTACAGGTCCTGTTCCGGCAGTCCCATGAACAGCATCTGCGGCAGGTTGCAGTAGGTGGAATCGTAATTCAGCCATGCCTTGTCGTTCCGCCATAGGATCAACGCCCTCTGCAGTCTCTTGATGCCAAGGCGTATTCCCGAAGCGCGCCGCCACGCGTATTCCACCCGGTCGAACCGGTCCCTCATAATCCGGTACAAGGCCAATGCCGTGGGATTGGACGGGGGACGACGCGAACCGGGATCACGATGATATCCCGGATTCGAATACGAGCATTCCAGATACGCCGTCTCGTCATATACGGCCACTCCAGGCACGTCATGCCCGACGTGTCTTCCATACGGGCGTCGATGGCCGGCATCCAGTTCGCGACGGTTCAGACCGACCATGCGGACGGGATTGTCGCATTCGGGACAGACCGCGTACAACCTCCTATGCCCGCCCTCCGCAACCACGAAAGGCTCCATGCCCTTGGTCTCCATGAAATAATTCTCCTGACTGATGGCAATGGCCCTGCATTCCCCGACACGGGTCTTGAACACATCCATAGGACACCTCCGATTGGAACCGATATCGGTTCCAATCGTAGAGCCGTTCGACCATCGACGGTTCGGACGGGGTCTACCGGTATCTCCTGTTGATTCCTATCCACCATTCCGGTGGCAGTGGTGGTATCGCCCGCTCGTGTTCGGCGAATGCCAGGCACGCGAGGACCGTGGTCAGTCCGATGCCGAACTCGCGATCGTCCTGGCGCATGAGGAACACGTAGTCCTCCGTGCAGTCGTCGCAGTCCATGTGGTCGATGATCCGTCTGCGGGCCAGACGCGCCAGATCGGGTTCGGCCGTATCGTTCGTCATTCGTTCGCCTCGTTTCCGTATGATGTCCGGGCCGATCCCGGACGGGCCTTCCGTCATATCCACATGCACTGCAGACGCGGATGGGCGATGGATGAGGCATCGGGACACGATCGCTTCGCCTTCCCCGCACGCATTCCGAACACACCCATCGGAAAAGACCTCTGCGATCGGAAAACCGAGAGCCCGACCCGGCCCAATAATTGTGGTACAATTATTTCCGTGATTATCTTCGATTCCAAATCGGCCTACAAGCATTTCGAGGAGGATCGGCTTGACGAGGATGAGATACGCAGGGCCATGGCGCACCCGGAATGGATCGCGCTCATTGACCCCGCCGACCCATCCATCCCGCCCGGAACACCCGGCAGCACGGCGGCGCTCGTCATATGCCTGCGCCGTCCCGGCGCATGGCATGACGACCTGATAGAAGTGCTCGCACGACCGCAAGGACGCGACATGCTCGTGTTCCATGTCGAGCATCTGACTGGCAAATGGCGTGACTATTGGATGAAATGGAGACGATAGCAATGACCGATATCTACGAACGGCTGGCCGACGAAAACGACCCGGCCCCCACGACAGCTCCGGCCGCGCAGTTCACGGGCGGCCGGGCTTCCGACCTGATGGCCTCGCTCATGGCCGAGGACGCCGATGCCACGGCCATCCTCACCGCGCTGGCCGGCCCGGGCCGCCCGACGGGCGATGAAAAACGTGAGAAAAGCGTACAGGAACGCTTCCGTGTCCCGGCCTCGTGGAGCTCGTACATAGAGTACGCGGCGAAACGCGAGGGACTTAATAAAAGCAGATACCTGAAGGCCCTCATCATCCAGGATGCCCGCGCGCACCACGAGGAGCATCGCCTGCAGGCCGCATGACGCGATGGCACGAGAAGGTCCACGACGTTCGGGAGCGTCGTGGACCTTTTTCATATCCGGGGCCGTGGATTTCCGGGAAAACGGCCTTAGGCGTCGGGACCCGTGGTAGATGTTGAAACGAATGGTACGGACGGGCGACGGAAAGGATATGCCAGATGTTCAAATCGAAGAGGGAACTGCGCGCGGATAACCGCCGGCCTCGGTAGGAAAACGAAGACCTGAGGAAACAGAAGGACACACTGAAGGACGAAGTCAGTGTGTACAGACAGAAAATCGAATGCGCGACCGGGCATGTCAATATCAACCCTCTCATAAAAACGGTGGAGGCGTTATGCACCAATCCTGAATATGACAAGTGGGCTAACCATCCCGCGGCGACGATCCTCGTTCGTCTGTCATCCGCGCAGCATCTCCTCCGCATATGCGCGACCGAGATGGATCCCGGGGGGACGGCTCCCATGCCAGGGCGACGTTGTCGAACTCACGATCGTCCTGGCGCATGAGGAGCACGTAGTCCTCCGTGCAGTCGTCGCGGTCCGTGTGGTCGATGATCCGTCTGCGGGCCAGACGCGCCAGATCGGGTTCGGCCGTATCGTTCGTCATTCGTTCGCCCCGTTTCCGTATGATGTCCGGGCCTATCCCGGACAGACCCTCCGTCATACCCACATGCACCGAACGGGTCGAAAGAAGATAATAAGGACGCCGGAAACGGAGAGGAACGCTACCGTAGCCCGGCATCGTCGGCGACGGAAAGGGCCGGTCCGGGGAAAGGATCCTCCGCATCCGAGGACGAGGGCATGGGAAGATCGTCCGTCGACCGGTCCGGCGTAGGCCGGGGGATGGTGAAACATGTGGTTCCATGATTGGATGAGACCGTCTCGTCACGGACCGTCACGGCCGTTGCGACACGCTTCACGAGGCTCGACCTGATCGCTTCGATGCGGACCGGGGAAAGCATGCCGTTGGCCGTCAGACGGTGGGCCACCTCGTCGGGCCAATCCGCCAGAACGTCAAGATCGTACCTCGACCAATCCGCGATGAGACGCAGCTGACGCAACGCCGTAGGGGTCTTATAGGTCGAATAGAACGGTTTCGTCCTGTAATCGGCGTTGTCCACCCTCAACTCGCCGGCCCACAGGCTCATCCCCGTATCGAACAACGGGGCGGGCCGCACCTCAAGACTGTCCACGTTCCTGATCAGGCCGAAATTGTTGTAATGCCTGTCGATGTTACGGACCAGCCAGTCCACGAGAAGCCAATCGTCGGTCGCGTCGCTGACGGCTTTGCGCGCGCAACCCAGCGAGACCGCGTCCGACAGCCATTGATCCCGCATGCTCAGCCTGTTGTCACGCTTGATGGATCCCATGAGCTGCCATGCGGGGATCAGTTCCTCGTCACGGGAGAGCATCTCGTCGCACAGGCTGACGGGACGGTTGTCGTATTCCCCGAGCCGGTACTCCACGGCCCGGATGCCCAATCCGCGCGCGAGACGTGAGGCTATGAGCTCGTTGACGGGTTCCTGTCCGGTCCTGCCGCCCTTGACGAGGACCCTCACACCGGACGGGCCGATGGTCCAACGTTTGGGCAGGTCGCCGCCGGTGGACGCGTCCGGCACGTTGAGGCTGAACCCGTGGGACGAGGAGACCGGGGTGAGCAGCATTCGCCCGAACTCCTCGTCGAATGGATTGTCGAAGAAGTTGACGTCCTCCCAACGTACCGGGTCGGAAGCGTCCCTGACCCAATACTGGTCGGATAGGCTCAACCCGTACGACCGGTTCAGGAGATCCACCGTGGAACGCACCCCAAGGAGATCCAACGCGCGGCGGATGCCGTCCCGCGAGGAGGGGATGGCCCGCCGGCGCCACCACATGTCGACCCGTTTCGCGTAGACCGCGCTCTTGCCGTGCGTGGTCAATTCCAACGGAAGCCTCGCCCTGTCCAGGATCGTGCCGGTCCCGACGGCGCAGGCGCGACGTCGGTCGTAATCGAAGGAAAGCACCGGGCGACGTGCGCACATCAGAAGACGTTCGACGCTCATCAAAACCACCTTCCCGCCCAACGGGCCACGACGGACACGACCACATGCCTCATACTACCCGCCAAAACCCGGATCGGCCCCGCCCCACGGGAATCTCAGGCGTCCACAGGCAGGACGAACGGCTCGCCGCCCACGGTCCAAAGGTTCCTTTCCCCGGTCCGGGCGTTCATCCGAGGATACGGCCGGCAATCTCGAGAAGGCGCTCGTCCCTTCTGCCATGTGTCAACGTCCGGGTCCGTTCGAGCCAGCCGCCCTCGGCCGTGATGCGCAGGTCCGAGGCCACCTCGCGACCGTCGACGCGGATATGCGATGGAATGAAGAACTTGTTTCCGCGGGAGCTGTCACGCCGAAATCTTCGTAATGCTCACGGCATCATCGCTTGAATCAGGAATCTCATCGTGAGCACGTCCAAGAGGAACGAGCTCAATCGACAACAGCTCAGATACCCAATGGCAGGATCGCGGTCAACGCGGCCCGCTGCTGGCCCTTCATCGAGGAGAGCCTCATATGCCAGTTCTTGGCCTTCTGCTGCATGTCACGGTCGAACACGTCCAGGTCCGGCAGGCTTTTCGCGAACAGGGCGATAAAGCCCTGATGATCCGTATCGGGCCAGTTCGCCTCCTGTTCGAGCTCACGTAGCCGCTGTTCCTTCTCCTCACGACGTTCGTCGCGGTTCTTCTCGCGCTGGTCCTGCAGCCTGCTGCGTTGGCGGATGCTGCTCTTCCTGTTGCGCAGGTCCGCTTCCGACTGGTCCATCGTCAACGGACGCCAGATATGACAGAACGCCATCATGCGTTTACCGGCGACCAGGTCACGGATCCAACCGGCCTGCACGTCGGTGTCGGGCCATTGGTAGACCCAATACGTTCTCGCGACGCAGGAATCCAAGGTGATGTAGTCATGCTCCTTGGCTTCCTCGCACCAGGTCACCGTCGGATCATCCCTGTTGACGTGGACGCGATCGGCCGCATGCTCGGGATCCGCGACCGTGCGGATCAGATAGCGCAGGTCGTCCACATCGCACCAGTGGATGCTGCCGCGTCGGGCGCCGCAATCCAGCAGGTCGGGCGCCATGGTCCGTTTGACGAGCTCGCCCAACGCGATGCCCACGCTCGCGCGTTCCGTCTTCGCGTGACGGTTCACGCCCGCAAGCCGGTCGGCCGACACGCTCGCGCTGATGTAGTTCACGTTCTGCAAAGGAGTGAGGATGTCGGGCATACGCCACAGATCGGCCAGATCGTCACGGGCCCACTGCGGGGTCGACTCATCCCGCAGATACGCGGGTTCCGGGGGAGTGGGTCCCGGCAGGACGAAACTCGTCTCCTTCAGTTCGACGAACCCGTCCGTTTCGGACAGGTCCTTGAGCATCGTGTTCAACGCCATCGCCCGGGAGGCCTTGCCCTCGTCGGATGACATCGTCCACTCCTCGACGTGCGCGGTCAACGTGGCGGTGGCCTGACGCTTGTCGGGATCCCACAGATAGCAGGCGCCCATGAACGGCGTGCCTATGACCTCCACGTCACGGCCCTCGATGGCCTGCGCCCGATCCTCGGCATGCCCATACAGGCCGAGCACGCCCAACGGGCGGCCCGCGGCGAGGGGACTGTAGGCCCAACGGTTCGTACCGTCCTTCAACCTGGCCCGCCATCGCATCCAGATCCACGTCCACGACAACAGGCTCAGCCCATGCACGCGCACCACGCCATACACGATGGCCAGCCCGCCGACGATCATCAGCGGGCCGTTCAATCCCATGGCACCTCCCGCGACCAGCAAGGCGACGCCCGTGACCGTGACGATCAACTGCGCCTTGTCCAGGCCGAACAGCACGTTCGTGGCCGACAGTCGACTGAACGACGCGGCCGGGACCTTGGTCTTTTCCTGTGCAACCATGGGAATCCGACACCTCCAAAAAAATATGCGATCATGGCATGATCCGGACAAAAGGGAAACGGGCCACGCCTAGGATTCCACGTGGAATCCCGAGGACGCGACCCGAATAAAGGGAAAACCAGGTCAGCCGACGGTCGGACCCGACGGGCCGCCATGCGACGGCGTGGGGAAACCGACGCCGCCATCGCCGCCACGGCCTCCCGTGCCGCCATGCGCAGTGGCGTCGCCTCCCCGGCCACCCTGTGACCGGGACTGCGACGACGAACTGGAATCACCGCCCTGCCCGCCGTCCGCGCCACGGCCTCCCGTCCCTCCGGAAGCGGTGGCGTCACCTCCCCGGCCTCCGGGCGCGCCGGGCATGGCTTGGGAAGGTGACGTGGAACCGGAACCGTCCCGTCCGCCGTCCGCGGCGGGAACCCCGGAAACGGGTTCGGGCCGCGGCATATCGGACGTTCGGACATCGACCCCGTCCATATCGGACCGGTCCGCGTCATCGATGCCGGGAACACTATCCGGTGACGGCGCTTGGGAAGGCATGGTTGCCGGCAGACCGTCCTCCGTACCGGTCCGCCCTGACGTGTCGGACGCGTCCGACTGGTTCCGGCCGGCCGCGTCCACGGTGGGTGAGGAGTCGGAATCCGAATGCTTGCCCTTGCCGTCGGATTTGTCGTCCTTGCCGCCCAGCACGTCGCCGATGGCTTCGCCCGCACCGGACGCGTCTCCCCTGAGCATGCCGCCGACCATGTCCGCCAGACCGGACGTGGCGCCGCCGACGCCCGACAGGCCCGCCGTGGCCGAAGCCACGATACCCGCCGTGACCTGGGCCGCGGTCTTGACGGCGCCGGGACCGACCTTGCCGCCACGCTCCTGCATCTCACCGGTCACGTTGGCGCCGATGAAACTCACCGCGGGCATGACGAGACGCGGACTGAAACAACACATGAACAACGTCGCCAAACCGATGAGGGTGGGAAAGAACGACGAGGAGAAGTTCGCATCGTTGTTCGCGACGTTGAGCAGTGCGCTGCCGACCATGAGGATCAACGCCGACAACGGTTTGACCAGCATCACGCCGGCCACCGCCTCGACCCATTTCAAAGCGGCCGGGCGGGTGGTCCTCCAGCCGGACATCATGATCGGCAGCGGAGCCACGGCGGCCAGAAGAACCAGGCTCAGCAATCTGGCCGCGAGCATGCCCGACAACGCCAGGGATGCGATCCACACGAGGACATAGACGACCAGCCGGATCAGCATGTCGGCCTGCGCACCGTATTTCGTCGCGGTACCGACCAGATTCGACACGACACTGTCACTGAACTCGCCGGAAGCCGTATCGCCGGACAACTGCACGTTCAGGATCTTCGCGCTGACCGTCCCGACGATACCCTCCAACGTGATCATCACGCTCACGCTGACCGCGGTCAAAGGCCAGGCGAGCACGCACATCGCGAAACTCTTGACCGATTCGGCCACGCTGCCCTTGACCGCGGCATGCAGCGAGCCGATGATGCATATCGCCATGTTCACGAAACCCATGATCCAGCCGATACGGTTCGCGGCGGTGATCGCGATGTTCCACTGACTGTTCGACACCGTTCCCGCCGTGCCGGTGAACGCGCCCGTGATCATGCTGCTGGCCGCATCGTCCAAGGGCTTGAAAAGCCAGTCGATGAAATTGCTGAGAACGGTCTGGACTATCTCGGACATGCACGCCTCCCCGCGTCATCGCGGAAAGGTGCCATGACCGTGGCACGGCCACGGCACCCATCGGATTGAAAGGACATCATCCCTCTTCAGAACAGCGCCTGCGTCGCGAAGAACTTCACGATCGCCATGGAACTGCCCAGGATCATCGTCGCCAGAGCGCACCAGATGAACACGGTGCCGGAATACTGCTGCATCGGACCCGAATGGATCACCCTGCCCATGATCCATGCGATCGCGGCGCAGATCCAGGCGGCGATGGCGATATACAGGCTCATCGCCCACAATCCGCCGACCATGTTCTGCACAAGCTCCATGAACGGGAAGAAACTGAAATTCGGGCTCACGTTCAGACTCGAGAGATCCGAATCGGTCAATCCGGCGGCGACGGTCAGGAAACCGTTCGCCGTTGTCAGGGAAGAGACAGCGGCGACGGCCGTAATATGGTGAAACATGATTCACACTCCTTTCAAGCAGACCCACGCCGAGCCCTGACACAGCAAGCCGATAATCGGATAGGAGGGACGGTTCAACGGCCGCTGCCCGACCCGTTCGTCTTCTTGGAGGTGGTCCTCTTGGTCTTGGACGCCGGCGACGAATCCCCGGAGGTGTCCGAACCATTGCCGAACACCTCGTCCCACGTCTTCCTGATGTAATCCCAACCCTTTTGGAACACGTTGCCGTCACCGTCGCCGCCCGTAAGCCACTTCCAGCCCTCCAACGACTTCTTGACCGTGGATGACACGGCATCCTTCACCGTGTCGCCGATGGAGGAGGCGATGTCCTTGCCGAGCTGGGAGGCCAGGGAACCGAGACTGTCGCTGCCTTTCTCCCGACCGTCCTTCAACGCGTCGCTATCGACCTTCCGTCCGGCGACCGAATACGAGGTGTTCGACTTCAACCCATCGCTGCCGAACAGGTTCGCGCTCCACGCCCAACCGGTACACGCCGCACCGATCGTGAAGGGGACCATGAGCGCGGCGGCCAGACGCTTCCAGGAGAACGCCCGTTCCATCATGTTGTTCGTGATCAGTCCCGGTACCATGCTGATGCATCCGATGACGATCACGCCCACGGCGAGGACGAGCGCGACCGCGACGACGCCGCCGACCATGTCGCGTACGCTCTGGACATCCCAGGAAGCGTCGGGCACCAGTCCCTTGAGCTCCTCGTCCGCGGCGATAACCATGCCGATCATCATGTCTCCCTCCATATATGTCAGTACCAGTTCCGCGTCTGCCAGACGGCCCACGCGCCGCAAGGCGTCTTGTATCGTTGGAGGATGTAATCCAAACCCCATTTGATCTGCGTCGAGGCATTGTCCCGCCAATCCTGTCCGGCCGACGCCATCTTGCTTCCCGGCAACGATTGGGGGATGCCGTACGCTCCGGACGACGTGTTCTCCGCGTTCCACCGCCAACCCGACTCGCGGGTCCAGATTTGCACGAGGCACTCATACTCGTCGTCGTCATCCCACCCATAGGCCTTCATCCTGCTTCTGGCGATCTTCTTCGCGTCCTCCGCGCTGGCGTGCGTGCCGTCCACGTCACCGTCCGAACCGGACGACGACGCCACGCACTGCTCCACGTCGGACGAGCCCGCCGTGCCGGCGCCGGTGATCTTGCCGTCGGGTAGTACGTAGGTGCCACCGTTAACGATCGGCATCGTCCGTGAATACACCTTGTAGCCGGCACCCTTCTCGCTCGTGGTGATGGTGCCTTTCGCGGTGTCCACGGACTCGACGACACCCACATGACCGTATGTGGAATCCGATCCCTGCACGCCGGCCGGCCAGCTGATGATCGCACCGGCGACGGGAGCGTCCTTGGTGGTCCTGAAACCGGCCTTCGCGCCGCTCGCGGCCCAGTCCTGACCATTGCCCCAATACCGGCCCACACCCGTCCAGCCGAGTTTCTTCGCCCTCATGCACGTCCACCAGGTGCACTGGCCGTACGCGTAGGTGGCGCAGAAATCGTCCGGGCCCTGCCGGCCGTCGAACCAGGCCATGGCATCCCGTTCGCTCATGCCGACCAGTTCGGTCGATCCGGTACCGCCCGAAACGGCCTGCCCGTTCGACGTGCCCGACGATCCGATGATGTTGCCCGTACCCTTATAGCGGAAATAGGCGGTGTATCCAGCCGCATACGAGGTGACGCTGATCTCGTCGCCGGTCTGGTCCCCGGCTTTGCCTCCGCTGATGCCACCGTTCTCGTCCTGATGGGCGCCAACGAACCTGCCGTCACCGATGTAGATCTCCGTATGAGCGGACTGCCAGACCACATCACCGGTCTGCAGGTCGGCGACCTTGGTCCAGTCATGACGTTCGAACCCGGCCTTCTCCAATATGGCCGGCTCGCCGGTCGTGTTGAACGCGTAGGAGCCGACGTCCAATCCCGCGTTCTTCAACGCGTAGTACACCAGGCTCGAACAGTCATAGTCCGGATCGCCGTTACGATTCGACTGGCTGTACCCGTGGGAATCGTCATCCGCGATCCGTTTCGCCCACGCCACCCATGAAGTCGATGACAGCGAATCCGAACCGCAGGTCGTGCCATATTGCGATTGGACCAACGCGATCAGGATCGTCATCAATGACACGACGATCACCAACGGGATCGCGAAAACCGCCACCGGCGCCACGATACCGGCGATGACCATGGTGCCGGCGCCACGCCCGGCGTTCGAAGAAGCCTTGGATCCGGCCATGAGATCTTCCCTCCCGCACGACGACGAACGGCCCCGTGGGATGGACCCTGGGACGCGGCCCGACGTGCGCCGATACGACAACAACGATTTACAACCAAGGTCACGCGTCCGAAGAACGGAAAGCGGCCGATAATCGGCCGAACGGGGATTTTCGAACCTAGGAGCCGGAACCGGCCAAGGGTGAGAGGATGTCCAGGATCAGACTGAGTTTCCTGCCGAGATCCGAATCGGCCGGATCCCGTCCCCCGAACGAACCATCGGCCGCATGCACGTCAAGGATGCGCTGCAGGCCGACGCTGCCGGACACCATGCCACCGGTCATGCGATTGACGACCTGCCGCTGATGTTCGGGCACGGTACGTGTGTAGTGACGCACCACGACCTCCTGGGTCGAGTCGCCGATGCTGTCCATCGCCTCACGGATCGTGCCGCCGGATTGCATCAACAAAGTCGTATGGGTCACCCTCAACGTCCGGAACGTCGCGGTCGGGCATCCCGCAACCTCACGCGCCCGACGGAAATGGTTGCCCAACGTCTGCGGCGGCAGGATCATGCTCCTCTTTCCCTGGAACACGTAAGGGCTTGACTGGTCGCGACGCGTCCGGATATGCTCACGGATCAAAGGGACCAGCAGATCGGGCAGTACGCACACCCGTTTCGAATGATCGGACTTCACCGGCCCCAACCGCAACGGTCCCGAATCCTGATCGCCACGGCATACGGAATGGTTCACGCTCATGGTCCGCGCCTCGAAATCGAAATCATCCACCGTCAACGCGCACACCTCACCGATCCTCATGCCACCGGCCCACGCGGCCAGCAACACGCTCAACCGGTCGGATTCCGGCATCGACTCGTACAAAGCCGCCAACTGCACGCCCGTCAACGGCGGCACGCTCCATGACTTCGGTTCCGGATCCGGCGGTATCGGCAACACGAACGGATTCGACTCCAACAGCGGCATACCCGTACCGAACCTGTCCGAACAGGCGATATCCAGAATCGCCTTCAACCGTTGACAGGTCCGGGGAAACACCCACGCACCCTCGTCATGCGGGCCGAAATACCATTTCGAGACCACCTCCGGGGTGATGTCCGTCAGACGCATCCCGCCGAACACATCCTTCAAATGCTGCACATCCGTCTTCAGGTTACGTTTCGCCGCGCCCCTCAACGCGGTCCCGTCCGGTTTGCGATGCGTGTCGACGTACCAGTCGGCCAGCTCATCGAACTTCATGAGGGAAGCGCGGGCACGCCGGGAACGCGCGGTGGGGTGCACCCATTTCTGTACGCCGCGCCGATGCAGATTGACAAGCATCTCCTCGCCGTTAAGCCAGGCCTGCGCATCCTCCGAGGTCCTGAAGGAACGCTGCACACGCCGCGAGGGATCCAAAGGAGACGCGTAGCGAGCGAGCCAGGAACCTACGCTTCCATCGGCTCTTTTCCTTGCGATCACTGTGCCGAATCGGCGGCGCCTATCCGCTTCCATCCACATCTCCTTCCAGGGATTCCAATTCGAGACTAGTACCGGAATCCCTGGAATAGTGCACCCGAATTGGAACCTATCATCACGAGATCAGGGGAGGCTTCTTCGCCTATTCTCTCAGTTCGGGCTTATTATCCGTCCCTCTCATAGGGAATCTCGCGAGTGTCCAGGACGCTATCCCTCGAGGGTCTCAACGTGATTCCCGCTCTTCTGGAACTGCAGATGCAGCCAGAGCAGGATGAGAATCATGAGAATTTGGTTCGAGTCCCACCGGGGGCAC
>ERZ894229.434-NODE-434-length-36597-cov-9.34218_pt1 | contig 36597 bp, 38 predicted proteins | sample MGYA00380295_ERZ894229 | MGnify/ENA primary metagenome ERZ894229 (study PRJEB32331, sample SAMN06328479) | human gut metagenome | biome: human gut microbiome; feature: stool | host: Homo sapiens | collected 2014-09-17 ... | reverse complement strand
GCTCCTTTCTGCCTGTCGGCATAGAAAAAGGACAGTCGATTTTCTCGGCTGTCCCTTGTGGGTGGAGTGTTTGATTTTACTATGTTCTGTTCGATTAAACAAAAATTCATTCCTTAAACTTATTCTTTATTCCTATTTCTGTTTTATAAAAGCCGCAAAACAAAAATACTATTCCCGTACAAATTCCTACAGTAAGGGCAATATTAACTGAAATCTGTAAAAGGAACATTCCTATACTTAAAATAATCTCAACTACTCCTAATACCTTGCCAAGAGAGATAAAATTATTTGGTGCTATACTTTGTGCATAATTCCAGTGTTCTTGTGATTTCCGTGCAGTTGGTGTGTTATATCCGTTACCCGATTTTATGTCAGTTGCAGGATGTCTTTTCAATATGTCCCCAACCAAAATCATTACAAAAGGTATAATCAGATTTAATAACAATAAGGAATACATGGTTTGCCTCCTCAACTCCGATTTGTTCCCAAGAAACAGTATATCATAAGATTGTGAACAAATCTACATCATTTCAGCCTGTCAGCGGCGTTGTTCTCTCTGGCATATTGCCGCGCCGCTTCCCTGCGTTCCTCACTGTATGGGGCGGTCAGACGGAAAGAGAAACGGCCTTTCTCAATGTCAAACTCCATGCAGCCCGTTTCCGGGTCTGCATCGGTCTGCTGGCAGATCGCCGGGTAGCGGCGGCTGTATGCAAGCAGACGCTTTTTCAAGGCGGTGTTGTGGGTGCGGATATGGATAAGGGGGTCTTTCTCGTCAAACCAAATATCGGTGGTCTTTTCCTGCTTGGTAAGCCCTGTTCTCATGCAAGCTCCTTTCTGCGCCCCTGTTACGCAATAGGGGCATTTTTCGGGTGTTTTCTCCGGCTCTTGACTTGGAGAAAACGGCGTTTTTGACGATAAAAACCGCCCGGACGGGGAATGGTTCGTCGGGGCGGCTGTTATCGCAAGATTTCCGATTTTTCCGGCTCTTGACCGTCAGACATAGATTAGCTCATGCCTGATGATTTCCTCGGCTCTCGCCTTGCAGTTGTTCATCAATCCTACCCATTTCATCGGGTCGGCGGCTTTAAGGGTTTCGGTGGCTCCCGCTTCTCTGGCAAGGCGGGGCATGAGGTAGTCCAGCATATCCCGCGCCGCCCGGTCTGTTTCCGCAAGGTGGGGATATAACTTCTCGCTGGCTACAAGGGCGGTATAAAGGCGGTGGCGGTATTGTTCCAGATAGGCTTTCCGCAGCCGCCCGTAGTGGCCGATATGGGGCTTTGGGGTAATGGGGCGGTTCCCGTTATCAATCAATCTTCTCATGCGATTTGTTTTCCTTTCTCGTCGTGCTTCTTCCTGTGGTAGTTCTCCCGCCTTGCAGCAAGGAAGTTCTCATACCGGGCTTGGGCTGCGGGGTTTCCGGCTGCGGCTTCCTCGTACATCTTCTGGCGGGATTTCTTGGTGGCTTCCGAGTGGTAAGCCCGCCGCCTTGCAAGCTCGGCGGCTGCGGCGGGGTCGGTTTCCGCTTGGGCTTTCAGTTCTTGGTAGGCGTTCTTCTTCCGGCTCCGGCTGGCTTCAAGGCGTTCCGCTTCCTCCGGCGTGAGGGGCTGTCCCGCGACTTGCGCGGCGGCAAGCTCTTTGAGCGTCCGGGGCTTGGGCGGCTGCGCTGCTTTCTGCCGTTCATACCATGCCTTGTGCTGGCGGTTTTTCCTCTCGCGGTAAGCGGCAAGGCGTTCTGCTTCCTCCGGCGTGAGGTCGGCTCCGGCCTTTTGCAGCGCGGCAAGCTCCTTTAAGGATTTCGGCTTTGGGGACTTGGGCGGCTCGGCGGCTTTCCGTTTCTTCCGCCATTCCTTTTGCCATGCCCGGTTATGGGCTAACCGCGCTTCGTCTGCCGCCTGTTCCTCCGGGGTCAGCAAGCCCGCTTTCTTCCTCGCGGTAAACTCCCGCTTCTCTGCCTTGCGCTTTTCCTCCCGCGCTTTGGCAAGCTCCTGTGAACGGGCTTCCTTTGCCGCCTGTTCCTCCTGCTGGCGGCGTTGTTCCTCGGCTTCCATTGGGGTAACGATATGGGCGGGGACTTCAAACGCGCCGATGAAGTTGAGGTAAATATCTATCCGCTGGCGGCGGCTGTTCCCGCGCCCCTCGCCCTCATGGACAACCACTTTCTCGATAAACTCGTTGAGCATGGGCGTTGTCAATTCGGAAAAGTCGGTGTAGCGGCTCACAAGCTCGATAAACTTATCTGTTTTCAGCCTGTCGGCGTTCCAGCTCTCGATTGCTTCCTGCCATTGTGCGATAGCGGCTTCCAGCCCGGTCTGTTCCTCGTCATATTCGGCAAGCAGACGGGTAAAGTGCTTATCGGGTATCTTGCCTGTGGCGTTTCCCTCGTACAGCTTTTTTACAAGCCCGTCCAGCTCCTTATACCGCCGCTGCGCCTTGCTCACTTTCTGCCGGTACTCCTTGACGGCATTTTCTTGGTGCTGGTCGGTGGCTTTCCGCACACGCTCGATAAACTCCGCTTCATTGTGCCGTACATACCAGCTCACGCGCTGGATTGCGGCAAGAATGGCGGCTTCCATTTTCGCGGTGGGGATATAGTGCATGGTGCAGTCGCGGGTAAGCTGGCGGTAGCTGGAACACACAAAAGCGTCGTCCAGATACTTGCCTTGCACAAGGCTGCTGCGGTGGGTCAGCTTCGCGCCGCAGTCGGCGCAGTAGAGAAGCCCGGTCAAGCGGTTTGGGGTGTTCTGCCGCTTGGGGGCGCGGCGTTTTGTTCCCATAAGCCGCTGGACGGTGTTCCATGTTTCCTCGTCCACAATGGCGGGGATTTCCCCGTCAAAAATATACTGTTCCTCCGGCGCGGTCTTGCGGGTGCTTTTGGTCTTGTAGTTCTCGCAGACGGTTTTCCCTAAAACCTTGCGCCCTGTGTACTCCGGGCGTTTGAGGATATAGCTGATAGTTGTTGTTGACCATGCGTAGGGGTCTGTGTACTTCGCCGACCGGACGGGTGCGCCTATCCGCTTCCAATGCTCGGACGGGATAGGGATTTTCTCGGCGCGGAGTGCCCTTGCTATGCTGGCGATACTCTCCCCGGCAACAACGCTGTGGAAGATACGGCGCACAACGGCGGCGGCTTCCTCGTCGATTACCCATTCGCCCTTGTTCTCCTTGGACGCAAGGTAGCCATAGCTGACGCTGCCGGAGCAGCGCAAGCCCTTTTCCATTCTCGACTTGAAAACGGTCTTGATTTTCCGGCTGGTGTCGGCAACATACCACTCGTTTATCACATCTCGGAAAATGGACATTATATCAAAGCCGTTGGCGGTATCAAGGTTGTCATTTGCCGCAATAAAGCGTACATGGTACTCGTCAAAGGTGCGCTTCAAAAGCCCCACTTCGACAACATCACGGCCAATCCTGCTTTGGTCTTTGATAATGACCGTAGCCACATTTCCCGCCCGGATTTCTTCCAGCATAGCGTCCAGCCCCGGACGCTTGAAAGTCGTTCCCCGCACTCCGTCATCGGTGAAGTGCCGGATATTCGTAAAGCCGTTCTTTTGGGCGTAGTCCTCCAAAATGCGCTTTTGGTTTTCTATCGACACGCTTTCCCCGGCTCGCTCATCGTCATGGGAAAGACGCTCGTACAGGGCTGTGATTTTTCCCTTGTCCGGCTGTTTCTTCATGGGGTGTAACCTCCTTTCTTGAGGGTGCGCGCTCCCTTTATCCTTATTGTAAATTACCATTCGGATCGGTAACAATGAAGCTGGCATTCATCTGCATCAGATTTGGCTTGATATGAAACCGCGTCTTACCGGAACCGGAGCCACCAATCACCAGTACATTTTTGTTGATATTATACTTTGGCTGTTTATTTCGTCCCAGCATGATCCGTTCGGTCTGGGTGAGCAGAATGTTCTTGCTGAAATCAGGGTCAATATACGGTTTGATGTCTTCTGAGGTACCCCATCTTGCTGAGCCATACTCCACCCCTTTGCGGTATTTCTTGGCATCCTTTTTCTTTAAGAAAACAATCAGCCAAATCACAAGCACTCCCACAACTCCAACCAGCATATCAAATGGGTGCAGGCTTGGGAACGGATTCTCTCCGAGTTTTGCAAGCCCATTGATTGCATCGATGATTCTCGAAAAATAAACCACTGCATCTGACAGGCGATATGCTTCCCCCATCTTATCCATCAGCCAGAAGATGAACAGATATGGCAGGTTTGGCAAAATACATTCTTTTATCTTCTGTGTGTTCAGTGTTCTTCCCCCTTCCATTGATACTCTGCTATCGTTCGATTCCATTTTTAGTTCTGTTCTGAGCTCTGTCATGATTCACAATCTGTCCCTGGAACTTTTTAAGCTGCACCAGAATCGAAGGCTTCTTATTTCGTTTTAGTTGCTTGCCAGAAAACTCTCGAAAGGCGGCAGTCAGCGCGTCCGTATCCCTTGCCTTAAAGAAAACAAGATAGCGTGGCGGCTGACTGGAAGTATCCTTTTTAAGTGCGTAATCCACCCCATACTTTCGTGCAGCTGACTGAAAGGAGCGGATATTTTTATCTGTGATTTCAATATTCTGCACCCCGGCTCCCTGTCTGACCAGACTTTTGACACTCTGTTTGCCATGGGGTGCTCTGGGATTTCTTTGCTGCTTGAGATATTGCTCAATCGCATATTTGAGCATGGAAGCGGTCAATTTTCCTCCGGTCTTGCCAACCCGGATGACAAAAGCGACCGATTTTTCCCGTACTTCGTCCTGCATACTGGGTTCCTCCTTCTTATGAAAAATCTATATAAAATTGGCAAAACTATTACACCTCAAGAATCACTTTGTTTGCATATTGAATCCATTAAAGCTGTTTATAAAACATCAATTTTTCAGCTCACCATCAAAGTAGAATGAGTTTTTATAAATTGGTAAAACACAAAAGAAAAGGAACTCTCCAAAATTGGGAGTTCCTTTTTTAAGCCTTATTTAGATACGATCTCTTTTCTTGAAAGATGCTGATCCAAAATCCTCAAAATATTACTTGTATTATTTTGATAAGCTTTATACTGTAGTTTTTTAGGGTCAATCTTATTAATTTGTTTCTTTGCTTTAAAATTTGCAGCTTGATGTTGCTTATCATGTCTTTCAATCTTTTTACCTAGATAGACACACTCTATATCTTTACAGAACCAAATAAAATCGTATCCGTTGGTATTACAGTATTTTTCCGCCTCTTTCAAAAACTCGGAATCCTCTCGTTTAACATCATAATCATCGCAATCAAAGCAATATATTACTTTACTTTGATTTGTTTTGGAGGTAGAAGAATACTGAGAAATCAATCTATTAACTTCTTTCTTTTTTCCTTGATATTTCCCCTTCCCATCCATGTATACAGGAGTAAGTTTCACATGATGTTGGTCATATTGATAAAATTGTTCAACCGTATCTTTAATATAAATCCAGTCTGATTTAGATTTTGAATTTGTCTCAACAACAAAGATTAGCTGAAGCCCCATCAATCATTCTCCTCTCCTGTTCCAAATATACCTATAAAATCAGTAGAATCGACATTAAATGGGGAACCTTCAATCATTCCATTCCTGTAAAGTTTAGATGGAGAATAATTTCCACTTTTTATCCACGGATAAATCTTATGATCAGCAGATAGAAAATCAATAGATTTTTTACGACGTTTTAAAATATCCATCGGTCCAAGATTATGAGTCGTAAAGCAAAGCTGACCTTTAGCATACTCCATTAGATACTCCAGCAATGCACATAAATAAACATCATGTAAATTTGAATCAAATTCATCAATAAATACGATTCCTCCATGAACCATTTCTCTGAGATATGCAAATAGTTTAATCAGTTTTTTAATACCTGTACTTTCAAACTCTGCATGAATCTTATAAGAATCGTATACCATTATTAAATTACAAACATATCCATCTTGATTTTCTCTTTTATCAATCTCGATGTCCTGTAAATCTGATTTAAAAATTTGAAGAAATTCACATAAATTGGCAACTATATTTTCATATTTTTTATATGCTTTTTGGCTTACAAGATTTCCATAAACAGAAATAATATTAATATGGTCACTCTCTGCTTCAACAAAATACCTAAACATTTCATTGAAAAGAGGAAAATTGTTTTCTAGGCTATCCGGAGTTTCAAATGATTTTGTCACAAAATATTTCCTATGATCATCCGATTCATCCAGATAAACATGTAGTTTTGTTCCTAGTGTCATCAAGAATACTAAACCAGCTGATAAATCATCTATTTCTTTTCGGTTATTATTCAATATTTCTTCATGTAAATCAGTAAGAATTTTATTTCGAAATAAAGCACACATAGAACTCTTTGATAACAGATTTGTCATCTTATTTAAAATTCTATCGTAGAATTTCTCATTTTCTCCGTCTTTTTTAACAAACTGGATTTCTCCATCAGCTACTTTAAAAAGAACCTCTGATGAGTTAGTTCTAGCATTTGCCTTTTTGGCATCTAATTCCTCATAGGATATTACATATTTCTCATAGGTATCTCTGGTTAATGTAATTGTGTAATAATAGATTATATCTGAAAACACGCTAGTAATAAATTCAGCTTCTATCGATAACTTTTGAACTTTTTTATTGATAATTGCATCCAAATTATTTTGAACAATCGGATTATTCAAATATTCCGGATTAACAAGAAGGTTTTTCAAGATTTCTACGGAATTTACGATACCAGATTTGCCTGAACCGTTCATACCATAAATTCCTTTAACATTATACTCCTGTATGTCTAGATCATGAGGAATGGTTTTTTTATAAAAGGACAAGGATATTTTTTGATCCAATGTCTTGATGCCTTCAACAGAATAATTGAGTAGATGTAGTTTATCGCTCATCTTAACACCCTCCTTTTATATATCATAGCACATGTGTTATCAAAAATAAATACAAAATGTATTTATTTTTGATCTAAACCATATAATAATTATTCCAAAATTGTACTCATTTATCACAGAAATTTTCTAAGAATATCTGAATATTAAACAGCAAAACAACTGACACACAACTACATTCTCGATATTTTTCTGTATCAGGAGTAAAATGAACTTTGTAAGCTAAGCAAGCAATATCCACTCAATCATTTGACTCTCGCATCTGCGCAGCATAGTAGTGGTGGATTGTCTCCGGCGCATGATACAGGGCGGTCAAGAGATAGGCGCGGATGTTATGTATCTTGGCGGTGCTGCTTTGCATCCGTTCCAACACATATTCGATATGCTCGCACTGCAAACTCAGCAACCGCTCCTTCACCATCGGCTGCGGGATATCCTGCTTGTCCAGATGAATCGTGCTTCTCCTGCTGCTTGCCACTTCGGTCATGAGCGAAACAATTTCGTCTATTTCCCTGTCACAGGATGGATTCCGCAAAAACAAAACATCATACTCAATGTTTCTGCGGATAAGCTGTTCCATTTCCTGTTTTTCGCGCGCGCGTTCCATCCCATCCATCGAATCATAAAAAGATTCTGTATCGTTTCTCTCAGTTTTACTGAGATCAGTATTATTTCCGTTCGATTTTGAAAAGTCTAGACTTCCCGAAAAAGGAATGTCTGGACTTTCTTTTTTCAAAAGTGCAGACTTCTGAAAATTGGAAGTCACTTCATGCTGAGAGTTCCCATTTTGGGAAAACTGCTCGTCTTTTCCTTGAAAATCCCCCTTCTCAGAGTTCCGATTCTGGGAAGTCTTGTTTTCATCGGACTCTCCGGTTACAGCTTCATCCTCCAAAAAGTTCTTGACATAAATCTTTGCCGGTTTCCCCTGCCCCTGCTTTTTGCGCTCAATCAGCCCGATTCCTTTTACGCTGTCCAATTCCGCAAAGAGCCGCACCGCCTTACCTTGTCCACAACCCATCAGCTCCAGCGCGTCTTCCAGAGTAAAATAGATATAGATACGGTTTTGACTGTCCATCCAGCCGTTTTTCATTGACAGGCTCATCCGGTCCAGCATCAGTCCATAGAGAATTTTTGCTTCTGCGGATAGCCCCTTAAAGCGGGGATCGGTAAAAAGAACTTTTGGTATCTTATAAAAGTGAAATTGTTCCGCCTGATTTTTGTAATAATATCGGAATTGCAGCGTTTGTGTCATGGAAAACTTCCTTTCTGTTGTCATTCTCAAGTTGTCCCTACTTTCTGAGAAATTAGCAGGTTGAGCCTGCACCCAATTTTAAAATCAAACTTTCGGAGAATGGAGCGCAGCGACATTCTCAGGGGCAATGGGTACTAAACCTGTTTTGAGAAGAAACCAAAACATTGCCCTTCGCCTACGGCGCAAAGACGGTAGTTTGCACAAACAGGGGGAGCGTGGTCACCAGACCACTGCGGAGGAAACTTCCCCCCGAGGTAATTTCAAAGAGGACGCCTTCTCTTTGTGCTCTCACCCATAATTGGTATTATTTTTTCTCTTCATCTTAAAAGTGTCCCCTCACCCTTACCCCAAAATACCCTCAAAGTTGCATACAAAGATGCAACTTTTCTACCTTTTCTTTACTAAAAAGAAAAGGTAGGACCAAAAGAAAAGTGTTAGCCTACGGCGCAAAGACGGTAGTTTGCACAAACAGGGGAAGCGTAACTGCGCAAACATCACCTGCCCCTTAGATACGCTTTTGCTGACTTTTCTCGTAAAAGAAACTGACCGCATCCTCAAATTACTCCAAAAGGAGCAGCTTCCAGAGCAGGAAGTTCTGATCTCCTGGCTGAAAAAAGCCAAGGAATACACTGGTTTTTATATCTTAGGATTGTAAAACCATTATTTATCTTTCCTGTTCCTTTTGTCTGCGCTGCCACTGTTCGAGCAGCTTGATGATGGTGTCCTGCATCCGCTGCGGAGTGTAGCTTTTCGGAAAGTATTTGCGCAGGGTGTCACTGGTGAGCGTTACCCTGTCCACCTCACTTTTCTTTTCCTCGCTCAGGATTGCTCGCATTACATCAAGGGAAAGATGGCCTTCCTGACTGAATTTTTTGAGTCGTTGTGCCTGCGAAAGTGATGGTGTCGTCTGCTCGCTTTCCATCGCATCCAATAGTTTTGTTTGCTCCTCCTTTTTCAGGAAGGAAAGCTCGTATGCTGGATTCAGTGCAATCTTACGTTCATCCACCAGTTCCAGCAGTTCGGAAATCAGCTCGGTTAAGCGGATATAGCGTTGGACTTGGTTTCTGCTTTGTCCAACCTGTTCAGCTAAAATATCCCGAGATTTCTTTCCCTCTAACTTGTGCCCAACTTGAGCACAAGTTAAATCAACTCGTTCCCCTTGATGCTTCATCGCCTCCAGTTTCATCTTATAGGCAAAGGCTCTTTCGCTCGGCAGCAGGGTTTCCCGCTGCAAATTGCTGTCCACCATAATAATCGTTGCGGCATCATCGTCCAGCTCCCGAATAATAACCGGCATTGTTTCCTTGCCGGCAAGCTGGCTTGCCCGATGCCGCCTGTGTCCGGCAATTAGCTCATATCCTCCGTTCGGATCTGGACGTGCGATTGCTGGAACCAGTACGCCATATTCCCGAATACTGTCAGCAGTTTCCTGCATTGCCTGGTCATCCCTGACTTGAAAAGGATGATTTTGAAATGGCTGCAGCTGGGAAAGTGCAACCTCCACCACCTTTTCCCGCTGGGCATCCTCACGGCTTTCTTCGGTAGAAAACAGTTCATCGACTGAGGTCAGCCGAATGTTTTTCGCGCTGCTTTTCAAGGCTCAGTACCTCCTTTGTTAAGTTTCGATATCCTTCTGCTACTCTGCCATTGGGGTCATGGACGAAAATGCTCTTTCCTTCGACACTGATCTCCTTTGCGCGAACAGAATGAGGAATCTCGCTGCAAAACACACGGATATTGTTTCCATATGTATCCCGCAGGAGAGCGGCAATTTCCTTTGCAAAATTGGTTCGATTGTCCACCATGGTGAGCAAAATTCCGTCAACCTGCAATTTGGGATTGAGTTGACGCTTCACCTTTCCAATGGTCGAAAGCAACTGCTCCAAACCTTTTGCCGGTAGGTATTCTGCCTGAACGGGAATGATAATGCGGTCAGCAGCAGCCAAAGCGTTGACGGTGAGCATACCCAAAGACGGCTGGCAATCAATCAGAATATGAGAATACTGTTCTTTCATCGTTTCCAGATACTGACGCAGGATGCTTTCGCGGCTCATGGCATTCACCAGTGAAACCTCCATCCCGGACAGCTGGATATTGGCAGGGATAAAGTCCACCCCTTCTGGGTGATGAAGGATGCCTTCTCCTTGTGGAATCGGCTCATCCATCAGGATATGTCCCATCGCTTCGGAGAGAGTAAACGGCAGCTTATCCGGCTGCGGGTATCCCAGGCTGATCGTTAAACTCCCCTGCGGGTCTGCATCGACCAGCAGCACCTTCTTTCCTTCTCTTGCCAGTCCGATTCCCAGATTTGTACAGGTGGTCGTTTTGCCAACTCCACCTTTTTGATTTGCAATCGCGATAATTTGTGCGCTCATTGTATGGACTCCTTCCTTATGTCTTGCAGCATCAAAATAGCTTTTTGCCTGATTTTTTGTTTTCTTATTTTGTGTGTTTCTTCGCAAATCGTGTAGTATTCTATGCAATCTTGGTAGGTTTCCATAGGTATCATGGTGTGACTCATGTTTTTGTCAACGACCCAACCCGCGGATACGGCATCTTTGCTGAAAATATGGACAACACCCTGCTCACTGTAGCAGCACAGACAAATCAGAATGCAGCATAAAAAAATCCCCCTGTAAAAACAGGGGGATTTTACTTTAGATACATTTTCTTATGCTATATATAAAGCATCTTAATTCTTCAAAAATCTTATTTTGACATTTTTAAGACTTAGTTTTAATTTGCAGTTTGATAAGTTATATGCTCCTTGTATTGACGTTTGTCAGTTTCAGGAATATACTGGTATTAGAATAAAGTATTTCACTGAGAATAGAGGTATATTTATAAAAAACTCTTTTATTTTTAAATTTACAATTCCATTTCCGTCCGTTAAATAAACTTGTTATTATATAAAGAAACTTTTTCCAAAAAAATTAACCTGTTTTGGATTTTTATTATCTTTAAAAGCAATAAATCAGTCTAAAAAATTTGTTGTGGCAGTCATTCCACCACAAATTTATAAAACTAAAAGGAGGATGCGCTATGAAAAAACTGCTCTGTATTATTTTAACGGCTATCTTTGCCGTCCTGTCTGTCGGATGCAGCACAAACAGCCAACCGGAACGTTGGTTGAACAAAAAGGCCTCCACAGAGGACATTCTCTCGATGGCACTGGATGCGAAGCTGCTTCTGGAAGAATGGGACTCTGCGGAGGAACTCTCCTCCGACTGCTTCTTTCAGTACTATGAAGCACTGGTTATCTACGGCTATGTTTCAGAGCAAGAGGGAGAAAGTGAAATTGACCGGAATATCGTAGAGGATGTTCTCAAGCTCTTCTTTGATGTGGAACCTGAGCGGATGCGCTCAGAAACCTATTATAATGAAGACAACAAAACCTATGAGATCGAAGGTCTGGGTAACGTGCTCGATTATCAGATGGAACAGTTCAAAGAGCTCAATGGAGAAATACAAATCACCTATAATCTGTATTATTCTGAGCAGTTTAAGCAAAGCGGAACTTTAACCATACAGAAAGAAGACGAATCTCATTATCGTTTTGTTTCGCACAAAATCCATCAGGTAAATTCATCTGCAAATCAGGAAAGTACCAATCAAGAAACAGCTTCCCCTCTGATTACCGATAAAGAGCTGTGCGAGCGGGCTCTCTATCTGCTTGACCCCTATGTTCTGCCAGTAGCCTGGTGGACAGGGGGCGGTTACTCCTCCCTTTCCGTTTTTTCCGCTCCGGACAACATCATTCAAAATGAAAATGGTACATACTGTCGTGTATTTCGGTTTGACAGCATTCAGGAAATGAAACAGATGACCGAACAGTTTGTTACTAAAGCCTACGCCGAAAAATACCTCTACCCTCACGAAAAGGACTACTTTCTGGAACAGGAAGGTAACCTTTACCTCAGTACAGCCGCTTTTTACGGAGAATGGATGTTTACTGCTCAGTCGGCCTCTGTCGTTTCGAAAACTTCCACTGTGGCTGAACTGTCTGTCACATTTGAAAACCTGTATGAAGAAAAATTCAGCTTTCCTATTTTTCTTCAGTTGGAAGAACACACTTGGAAGCTTGCCAATACTCCTTATGTTACAGGTTCAGATGCTGTTGTAAAGTGGAATCAACAGGATGACTCTTCCGTTCCCTCCGATGAACAGCTGATTTCCCGCCTGTTCTCCCTATACGATTCTTATACTTATCCGATTCCATGGTTTCTGGGAGCCGGTGACGATGCACTTGGCACTTTGGAAGTCGGTTATGAGCCACTGCCGGATACCCCGGAATACACCACCTTTTTTGAAGTGTCTCGATTTGACAGCATTGACGAAATGAAACGGGCTGTCGAGCAGGTCGTGACACAGGAATTTGCAGAAAACACCTTGTATCCATATCTGGAAAAGGGCGACTTTATGGAACGTGACGGCAAACTTTACCGCAACACTTCCCTGCTGGGCAGTGGATGGGGCGCAGACCCTGTCAGTGCATCTGTTTTATCTAAATCAGAAAACAATGCAGTTTTATCGGTGGAGTTTCAGGAGTACGATCATATCGTAACCGGTGAAGTACAAATGACAAAAGAAAATGGAATATGGAAAATTGCGTCTCTCCCGGACTTTTTGACACCATCTCCATCTCAGACAGTTGAAAAATAGATAAGTTATTTAGGAACAAACATAATAGACATATACTGCTACAAAGCAATCGTACGAATTACTTTTTTGATTCATTTTGTATTTTTTCTCCTCCTGATTATTTAGAATGATTGCTTCAATTATCATGATAGAGCTGGTAATCTATGCTACAATGAAATTAATAAACAAGAGATTATCAACTTAAAAATATACCGAGGTTTATCTTTCTGGTTACTTATATAGAAATTTCAGCTGGTAGATAATATTCTGTTATTACCGCAGAATCTTCAGAGATAAAATAAACCGAAAAGGAGGAATTTGTATGTTAAACTGTCACTATTTTTTCAGAAACTCTCTCTGCTTGATTCTGATTTTGAGTTTGATTCTCTTGCCTACCGGCTGTGGGGAAAAGTCCGAAAATACAGATTCCTCCATCAGTATCGGTACTTCAAACGAAGCAGATTCTTCCCTGTCTTCCAATGCCGAGGATGCCTCTTTGCAACAGGGAACAGAAACTCCAGAGGGAGCAGAAGTGATTGAAGACAAATTCGTCATGCTACGGGAAGTGTATGACATTCTTTCCGGCCCTTTAGGGGAATCCTACCGCACTCCCGAATATTGGGGCGGAGAGGAAATTGACATGATGAAAGTTAGCGATGATTATCTGATCGGTCTGCGGAATGTGCAGAATCAAATGCACTATCTGCTGTATCAACGGAAGAGCAACTCGATTGTAGAAATTGACACGCAGGGAAAACGTATCCCGTGGGATGAAATTTTCGAAGAAACGATTGATCAGGAAATTCTCTTTTATTACTTTGTTATGGATACACAGACACAAATGGTCAGAAGAGGTCGCCTTACATATTCTCTTTCGAATCATTCCTGCCAGGACAGCGGCCTTGGCACTCCGTATCTGCCCCGCCCAGAAGAACTGTTTGAGATTCCCAGTCCTGCTTTAAATAATGTGGATAAAATTTACACCTTTGATTTTCTCTCTGATATTCTTAAGAAGTTGCCGGAGATTTACTTTACCAATTATGCAGGGTGGTATAATTTTGATGGAAGAAACATTTGCGTCTTGAACTACGGTAATTACACCTTAATTTGCTTGGATGGACATGTAGTAAAGTACTACTATCTCTATCAAAAATCGGGAACTGTTGCTACGATTACCCCTATGGATGCTCCAACTACCTTAGGATGAGGAATATCTGGTCTTTCCTTCTCCAACTGGACAACAGATTGCAAATATCTATTATTCTTTTGCTGATTTTCCTTATATTACCTTGCTGCCTCTGAATTCTCCCACTAATTCCACAAAACGAAAACTGCCCCTCTGGGATCAGGATAAAGAACAGCACTATCTGCTCGGCAGAACTCTCTGTTATGCCGAGTGGGAAGTATACCATATCTGGCAGAGTGAAAATGAATTTTCCATAGAATGGGAGCTACGGGAACCCAATATCTGTCCATCTGGAGATGACTGCTGCCCTGAAATCCGGGTGAAAACTTCTCCTGACCGTTCTGTTACCGTCTGGATCAGAAATAATATTCTCTCTGAAGAAGATAAACAACAATTACTGAACTTGCAGATCAAAGGGATTCAAAACATCCAGCTTTTCTCTGCCACCTTACAGGAAATCGAACCAATGATAGAAGGAAAAACAAAAGAAGAATTGATGGAAGAAGGCATCTGTCTTTCTTTTACACTGGAAGAAGGATATCAACTGTATGGAGAATTTTCCTGTACTGATCATTTGAACCATCCGGAAGCTTTTCTATATTTTTATACAGCAAGAGAGTAAAAGTAGTGGTTGGTTTCTGTTCATTCTCTCTTGAATGATTCACATCCAACAATAAAGGAACTGAAGATATGAAAAAAGAAAGAAAGAAAGAAAGAAACATCGCAGTTGTTTTATTATTGACATTGATCCTAATTACTCTAGTAATCCTCTGTCTTCTGCTCGTAACAAACCGATTGGGAGGCTTGGGTCAGAGTGAAGAAAAGCAAGCAACGATGATGGAAGAGCTGGAGCAGAAAGAAGGCCAAAAGCCAAGTGAGGAGGAAGAGCCCACCGAGGAGGAGCTGATTCCACTTTTTGAAAAAGCCATGAATGAAATCATCAGTTTGGCTACGAATCCCACAGATGAGGTTCTTCGTGATATTTTTGATAAGGAGATCGAATGTGATTATATGAATCAGATCATCGTTGATGATACTCCCTATCAATGGACTTCCCGGCAGTACAGTGAACTCGTGGACTATTACAGTCAGACCTTCACAGGAGAAGCCTTGGATTGGCTTTTGGATACAATCTTTACTGATGTGGACGGTGTCCTGTATGCTTTTGCAGGCGGTGGCGCTACCGGTTGGCAGAGCAAGGCAGTCTCGGTTGAGAAGCTGGATGGAAACACCTATAAAGGAACATATCTCGCTTACCATAGCACCCCAGAGGGTGAGGAAGAAAGCACAATTTTTTCCATAGAAAAAACCGATGCCGGATACAGAGTTTCCGACATTGCTTATCACCCTGACTTATTGGAGCGGAGAGGACACAGAACCAATTAAGTGATTTCTACTTCAATTTTAAACAGGGCACACCAAATATGAATAAGTGCTGGTTCCAGTATTTACAATTTGGGAATTTCTTTTTGAGCCCTGTTAAAGTTCTCCCATCTTCAGGTAGCTGAGAATCAACAGATCCACCAACTTCTACAAACTCCCACTGCTGCAGTTTGCTTGCTTTTTCGCTGCCCAGAAAACGTTGCCAGTATAAGTGATGGGCTATACCGCTCTTCTCGGTAGATATAATCGCCCTTGGGGAAATATAAAGTAAACTTCTCCTTTCGAGTAAAAAGAGCAACCGATTTCTCGATTGCTCTTTAGAATAACAATATCAAAATTCTTTATTTTTCTTGTACGGTAAAGAGTTTATCAATTCTTGTACTTCGATAAAAAATCGGGATAAATGGAAGCCATCTGCTACTGCATGATGAATATTCATCGTTAAAGGCATAAGATATTTTCCTTGTTCCATTTCATACTTGCCCCAAGTAATAACGGGAGCAAGAAAAATACCCTCGTCAAATACATGAACATCAAAATGCTTGTACCTTATCCATGGAAGACAAGAAACATCAAAAAAATTGGAAGGCTGATTTTCTACAAAGGCACGTTTATATTTATTCTGTTCTTTATCAACCATAAAACGATTATGAAACTCAAATAAGTCATCAGAAAACACCGTGACAAGCTTTGTGAAATTTTCGTCTTCTTTATGAAAATCAGTATAAGATGGTGAGATAAAGTTCCATTTAATCAAATTTCCGTCTTTGTCCCAACTGTACTTAAATTCATCATGTGCATTGACAACTTTTGATACAACCCATATCATAGAGGGATAAAACTTTAGACCACTACTTTTTGTAAATTCAATCAGTTTCGTTACATCAATATCGGCGGTTAAACTCATAACAATCCGCATGTTATCAATATAGTTTTTGAATAATTCCCCTCTGTTCCATTCATCTAAATTAACTTTTGTATAATTCTGTTCCATGTTCATTCTCCTTGTATTTTTAGTCTACTGTTCATACAAGGCTCACTGGATAGCGTAACTCTCCATACAAGTTCATTCCATTAAGCCTTGTATGGAGATACTTCAATGCATAATTTCATAATGTCACCTCTCATGAAAAAAACGCTCATTTTATTTGGCATTTTCTTTCTATGCAACGATTATATCATATTCGATAAGGCAAGTACACACTATTCTTTCCATGTTCCGACTATCTCTTCTCTTTTATCTTTTTGATACAGTTGCTTGTTACAAGAAACTGGTTCTTTGGGCTGGAGGTATTATTTCCCATCGAGTCCGATGATACAAAAGGGGTTGTTTCGGAAACTTTTATTTGCTCCGGACACAATTTTTTCTCTGTTTGAGGGAAATATTCTTCCTTTTCCTATTCTTCCTCGTCCTCAGGCTGCTCTTTTTGGTTCCTGATCGTTTAGATTCTTTACCAAAACCAGCCTGGACTAAAAATCTTCGAGCAGGGATTTTGTCCCATTGTCATAGGTTACAATGTCCGGCGGCAACACCTCCATTTCATAACCTACACGCACTGCCTTTTTCTGCTCGTGGATTCGCATTTTGTCAAGGTCGGACAGATTGAAGAGCAAACCCAAAAACTTGGACAAAAGAACTAATGAAGTGGGGCTATTTACAGTTGCTTTCATCTTGACCGTTGACTGACTCGACTGGGTTTGCTATTTATCCTGTAATTCCAAACCAAACTAAAAGTGCAATTCCTATAATCAGAAAAATTACTCCGACCTGTCGATACGGCTTTTCCGTGTATCTCTCATACTTATAGAATAGCGCAAAGGTAACTCCAAAGAACAGCAAAGACAAACTTCCTTTCCATGCCGAATTGCCCTTGATTAAGCACACAATAGTTAAAATTTGCGTTGCCGCAATCACATATTCAAGTGAATAGCTTTTAGCCCACACATCAATTTGTTCATCTCGTTCGTCCTTAACAGGTCTTTGTTTTGGTGGCTGTTTCATATTTTATCCCCCTCAATTCTTAGATTCATAGTACATATATGTGAATATCTCGGAAAACATGGATATGGAAAATGAAAATGCTAACCCTATGCCCATAGCAATAAATCCATCGTAACCGGATATTTTTCCCATAATCAGAAAAGCTAACATCAATAAAAAGGAAATTGTTTGCGTAAGTCTAAATGCCTTGCTTTTAGATTTCAATTCAATCAATTGATTTCGCTCGTCCATCTTGTCCAGTTTATCCTCTTTGGTAAATTTGAGAGATAAACTGCGAATAATCAATCCACCACCCAGAAAATAAAGTGCAAAGGTCAAAATAGCCCCCTTTATTTCAAATGTGTTATTTATCAAGTCCATTATTAGAGTCAATGAGCCTAACGCTAACATGAGTATTCCTTCTGCAAAAGACTTTTTATTATAAATTTTCATATTGCAAATCCTCCAATTCCTTATTCTCTTTTAGGCAACATAATTCCTCAACACTAACTCCAAAAACCTCTGCCATACGATATGCCAGCATGAGTGAGGGACTATATTGTTCTTTTTCGATTGAAATAATGGTTCGTGATGAAACATGAACTAAATCTGCTAATTGTTGCTGCGTCATTTTTGCCGCTGTACGCAATTCTTTTACTCTTGTTTTCATGCACTCCCTCCTAACAACATGAAGTCAACTTCCTGTAAAGCTAACTTCATATTATCATTCAAAAATGAATTTGTCAAGATAAAGCGAAGTGAGCTTCATAATAATTTCAAACGGAATAGTAGGCTGCTGTCTATCAAATTCTTATGTGTTACTTTATGGCACATGAGCATTTGCACCCGGGTTATCGGCACCATAGCCTTGGAGGAGATTGATGATTCCCCAAACGCCAAGGCCAGCTCCCAGTGCAATGACCAGCACTTTCAATTTTTCGATTGCCTGTCCAAAAAATCCCATACGGACTTCTCTTTCTGCTGCACTCTGTAACTTACTGTGGGTTTGTTTTGTTGAGGTGTTGTTTTATTTTTATCGTATGTAGACATCATTTTGGATTGGTTTATTTCCAATCTCTCAAAGTAAACTGTTCCTCTGTGCTTTAAATATCGGTAACAATGAAACTGACATTCATCTGCATCAGATTTGGCTTGATATGAAATCGAGTCTTACAGGAACCAGAGCCACCGATCACCAGTACATTTTTATTGATATTGTACTTGGGCTGTTTATTTCGTCCTACCATGATCCGTTCAGTCTGGGTGAGCAGAATGTTTTTGCTGAAATCAGGGTCAATATACGGTTTGATGTCTTCTGAGGTACCCCATCTTGCTGAGCCATACTCCACCCCTTTTCGGTATTTCTTGGCATCTTTTTTCTTTAAGAAAACAATCAGCCAAATCACAAGCACTCCCACAACGCCGACCAGCATATCAAACGGGTGCAGGCTTGGGAACGGATTCTCTCCCAGTTTTGCAAGTCCATTGATTGCATCGACGATTCTGGAAAAACAGTTCACCGCATCCGACAGGCGATAGCCTTCCCCCATTTTATCCATCAGCCAGAAGATGAACAGATACGGTAAGTTTGGCAAAATACTTTCTTTTATCTTCTGTGTATTCAGTGTTCTTCCCCCTTCTATTGATACGCTGCTATCGTTCGATTCCATTTTTAGCTCTGTTCCGAGCTCTGTCATGATTCACCATCTGCTCCTGGAACTTTTTAAGCTGTACCAGAATCGAAGGCTTTTTGCTGTGTTTTAGTTGCTTGCCAGAAAACTCTCGAAAGGCAGCAGTCAGCGCGTCCGTGTCTCTTGCCTTAAAGAAGACAAGATAGCGCGGCGGCTGACTGGAAGTATCCTTTTTGAGTGCGTAATCCACCCCATACTTTCGGGCAAATGACTGAAAGGAGCGGATATTTTTATCTGTGATTTCGATATTCTGCACCCCTGCTCCCTGTTTGACCAGACTTTTGACATTTTGTTTCCCATGGGGTGCTCTGGGATTTCTTTGCTGCTTGAGATATTGCTCAATCGCATATTTAAGCATCGAAGCGGTCAATTTTCCTCCGGTCTTACCAACCCGGATGACAAAAACGACCGATTTTTCCCGTACTTCGTCCTGCATGCTGGGTTCCTCCTTAAAATCTATTCTAACATTCAAAAACCGTCAGCCCTGTTACCAGAGCTGACGGTTTTACTGTCTGCATATTCTATTTACCAATACACTGCATAGGAATCAAGCGGTTCATCTCCACACTCGATAACCCACGCCGCCAGTTTTTTAGCGATGTCATCGAGCATCGTAAAGTCCAGATTATCTGCAGTATCGCGGGTCGTATTTAATATAGAATTGGTTTCCGGATTGGTCAGGCAGGCATCCTGAAAGAGCACCACTGCGCTCATCTTCTCCTCATAGAACGCTTTTTCATCCGCACCCAGATCCCGATCCGCGTACTGGAGCCCAAGCCCTCCGGCAAGGCTGTTGCGCAAAACTGCTTCCGAGTTTTTTCCATAAATAGTCAGAGGCTGCCCCTTCCAGCCGATACACTTGAGGTTCACCATCCGAATCTGTTCATACTGACCTTCAATCAGTTTGGACAACGCATCGGAGCCGTTCTCTGTGTTGTCTTCGGTATTGAAAGCAGCGAAGATCACATCACAGGGCAATTCATCCGACTGCGCAAGCCATGCTGCTGTCTGTATCATCGTCGCCACACCCGATGCATTATTGTAGGCTCCGGGCATCAGGAGCGGTCCGCACTGTCCCGGACCATCAAAGTTTGCTCCGAGCACGACTGCCTTGGTGTGGTCTTTGCCGGGAAGATAGCCTACTACGTTCTCTGCACTACCCTCTTCGTTGATGGCATCCGGCAGCTTCAGATGGATTTGATAACCCGGCTGTTTTAACTGCGCATAAACTTCCTCGCTGACCAGAATCCGGCTGGGATTACCGGAAGGATTGGTGTAGGCCATTCCTGCGGATACCTCTCCTGTTGTCAGGTTGAGTTTACGCGCGATCCCTTTTGACTCCACATTTGCGTCCCAGATTGCTTTGCCCTCGTTATAAACAGACGGATCAGTGGTGAGTGAAACCGTTACATCCAGCTCCTCCGGCGATGCTCGGAATACCCAGTCCTTTCCTAGTTCGAGCGGTGTCTGCGTTTGATCCGGCGCAACAATCCACGCTTCTCCGGGAAGGATGGAAACAACGTTTGTCTGATAGCTCTGCTTCCAGCTTCCCAGCTCCGGCAGCTGCTGCAAACCGATCCGTTCAAATTCTTTCGCGAGATAGTCCGCGGCGGCGCGATTGCCCTCGCTTCCGCCGATGCGTCCCTGATATTTCGGGTCGGTCAGCTCCCGGACATAGGTTTCGGTCGTCCCCTCAACCGTTCCGCTGATTTCCTGCACTGGATCGATTCCTGTTGTCCATAACAGCTCGTTTTTTTGCTGGGGCGGTTTCGTTTCCTCAGGTGTGTTTTCCTGTATCTCAGCCGGTGTTTCCTGCTCAGTTTCCTTCTGAACCATTTCTTCCTGCTGACAAGCTGTCATCGAGAACACGAGGGAAACTGCCAGCATCAGGCACCATATCTTTTTCATAAAGCACCTCCTAATCCAGCAGCGCGCCATCCTTCAAATGCAGTACCTCATCCGCCTTGTCTGCGATGGCAAGGTCGTGGGTTACAACGATGATGCAGTAGCCTTCTTCATGTGCCAGACGTTGGAGCAGGGAGAAAACCAGCTCACTGTTTTCGGTGTCCAGATTGCCGGTCGGCTCATCCGCAAGGATAATGCGTGCATCTGAAACCAACGCTCTGGCAATCGCTACCCTCTGTTGCTCGCCACCTGAGAGCATCGCAGGCAATCTCTTATAATAGGAACTGTTTAGTCCCACATCCTTGAGTTTCTCCTGAGCTGTTTTCTCTGCCTGACTTTGGCTTACTCCTCTCAACAGCATCGGATAGGTCACATTTTCCTCTACAGTAAGCAGCGGAAACAGATTGTAACTCTGGCAGATGAGAGAAATCGCCCGTAGACGGTATTCGTCGCGGTTTCGCTCTGCGGTACTCTTTCCGTCATAGAGGATACTACCTTCGGTCGGCAGGTCAAGTCCTGCCAGCAGCGACAGAAAGGTGGTCTTTCCGCAGCCGCTCTTTCCTACAATGGCATAGAATTTTCCGTCCTCGAAATCAAAATTGATCCCCTTGACAGCGTGTACTTTCTGGTACTTGCTCTGATAGATGTAATGCACATTTTGTGCCTGTAACATTCCCATATCCTCACTCCTTATCCCGCAGAATATCCATGACGTTGACGCGTACCGTCAGCATGACAGCTACTGCCGCGCCCAAGGTGTAGCACAATAAAATTACAGCGCAGATACTAAGCTGGAAACTGCTTTTCTCCATCAGTCCCACTGCCGCCGCACCCAGCGTCACCCCTACAAGGCAGAGTACAAACTGCTCGCACAGGGCTTTCATGGTGATCTGTGCCCTGCTTTCGCCCAGCATCCGCATGACGGCATATTCCGGCTTGCGGCCGCGCGCCAACAGAAAGCTGATGAAAAATCCGATAGCTGTCACCATCACAAAGAAAAACAGATACGAGCCTTCCAGCTGGGCAAGGTTGCTTTCAATCGGTCCGACCGTTTCCTTCAGGATGCGGTCATCGATGCGGACACGCGCATATTTGCTGTCACGAAGTCCATTTTCTGTGATCATCGTTTTGATTTGATCCAGCTGCAGGTTATCCCTGACTGTAAAATAGACTTCATTGAGTCCAAAAATCCATTCGGAATAATTGCCGTTCTGTTTTTGGACAGCATTTGCAGCAATGGTAAGGTCTTCCATCGTTTTAAGCGGCATAACAGCGGCAAATCCGGTGATCTTGCCCGGATAGGTGCCGACCACCTTCATACGGAAGATGCCCTCCATATAACTCTTGTTTACAAGCACCCGCGCAAGCATCGGAATGGTATCTCCCAGCGCATAGCCCCACCTTTCGGAAACAATGCAGATACGTTCATTCCCTTTCAGGCAGGTTTCATCGTAGCCGTCCAGCCAGCGGATGTCATCCTGAATACGCACCAGCTCATCCTCCGCAGAAAAGGTGTTGTACGCCTTCATGGCACCGCTGACAACACCGCTCTCCTCCTCTGCCTGAGCGAGCAGATTCTGGAATACAATGAGCTGCTCCTGTTCAGAAGCGCTTATCCCTGCCTTTTCTTCCAGAATCTCTTTTGGAAAGGCGCGGATGCTGAAAGATCCGCTGGCATACAGATTGCTGAAATAGCCGCTCTCCTGTATCTCCTTCCAAAGGCTTCCTGAAACTGCCGGAACTTCCGGGCTTATTCCAGTACTGACGATGCTTCCGGTCACGGTAATTCCCTGATACGTTTCCTCCAGACGCTTGCGGGTGTTTTCAATCAAGCTGGGATAAAACAGCATGAACACCGTTGCCACCATGGTGGCAACCACCACCAGCAGACAGGCAGCCTTGCGGCGCCATGCCATGTGCCAGAGATAAGAAAATCCTTTCACTCCAATCCCCCCTGCTATTTATTCTTGGGAAGAAGTTCCCGCGGTTCTCGGTTGATATCCGGCACAGCAAATCCCAACAGGAACACCGGACAGAGCAGCAGCGCGCCGCAGGCTTGCAGTGTTACCAGAGGATCTGCCGCAACGCGGATGTCGGACTCCTGTTCTGTCAGGGCAGAAAGATCGTTTTCCTGACTCATATCCATCTCGATCTCCTCGATGTTCTCCTGCATGATGCCATTGCCCACGATGTACGCCAATCCATATCCACTGATTCCTCCTGCTGCCGAACCTAATATGGTCAGCACCATCGCACAGAGCAGGACTGCTGAAACCGCCTGTTTTTTCGTTCCGCCCAGCAGCCGGAAGATTCCCACCGTCTGCCGCTGGTTCTGCCAGAAGAAATATGCCACCAGAACACAGATGATGAGCAGAAGGATAGAAGAAAGCAGGAGCAGCAGCTTTGCGGTGTTGTTCATCGACAACAGACTGGATTTTACTGCACTGTAGCCCTGATCGTAAAAGGTAAATTTGGGTGTGTACTCCCCTTTTCCTCCGGTCGTAACACCGTTTGCCTCCATATCCTGAACAAATTCCTCCACCGAGCCGTTTTTGATTTTCACGCTGAAGGTGGAGCCATGAACCAGAACATCCTTCTGCTCCCGTGGTTTGGCAATAGAATTGGTTGGAACAAAGATGGTATAGGGCGAAAGTTCCAGCGTATCCGGTGCAAGTTCTGTATTTCCGGCACTGAGATAGCTTTCGTAAATGCCCACGATCTCATATTCTCCCTCGTCCACAAACGGAGTTTTCTCTGCATCATAGATCGCCTCATCCGGAACAAAGGGAGCGTTCGGGATATAATCACTTTCAAACAGCTTCATATTCAGCTTGTCGCCAATCTTCCACTGCTGGTTTTGTGCCACATCTTTGCTGATAAGGCAGACCTTTGCACCGGATTCATACTCCTCTTCCGTGATGAGCCTGCCCTCACAGAGCGCTGTATTTCCAAGGTGAAAGGTCGGAACAGAGGTGACATCATTGGTTGCAACTACATTGTGTGTATACTGCTGGACATGGATGTCCTGCCAGAGATCCTCGAAGTAGGCTTTCAGCTTCGGGTCATTCTGCACATCCTCCCAGCGCTGGATTGGAAATGGGGTGTCACCGACCTCATACTCCAACCCTTCCCTGCCTCCATCGTAAGTCAGCTGGATATTCCGGTAATCCTGAAGCGGTACTACAAGATCAAAGGTTGTCTCGTACCCATCTGAGGTTGTGGTATATTCCAGCGTCCCATCCTCATTCCACAACCAGTAGCCATGGTATTCGATAATCGCCACATACTCCACACCGGGATAGAGGATCAGACAATCGGTGTCCTCAGTTTGATTGAAATCCTTGATGTCCTGTTCGCGCGCCTCCCACTCCTCTGGTTTAAATCCCAGATCGTAATAAAACATCTTCTCAGGGTACTCAAAGCAGCCGGCGGCTTCATCAAGAACATTCAGACCAAAGTGGTATTCTTTCGTATTATTGAGATCATAATGATACTTCAGCTCGAGTGGTTCCTTTGCCTGAATCTGAAAACGGATAATATTGTTGCTGCGCATAAACCACTGCGGAATGTCTGTACCATCACCATTCACTTGAGGGGCATAAAACATCGCCGGACATTCCTCGATATAGGCGCCGTACTGTGTCCGCAGGTCATAGCTTCTCACCGCTTCACTGTCGATGATTTTGCTGATATCATAACCCCTGACACCTACCGGCTGATAGCCGATATGCTCCTCGCTGTTGCGTTCCACCAGCTTTCCGTACCGGTCTACCTCTCCATACAGCTCGGTCACTGCCAGAGTGGAAAAGGTACTTTCGGAGATTTGCAGGTTGCGGATGCTGTTCCGGTACAGGTTCATGCTTGTGACAAAAAAGGTCGCTGCAATCAGCAGAAGCCAGAAATAAACAACCGTCTTTTTGCTTCGCTTTAGTTGCTCAATAAATATCTTTCGGTGCATAATGCACCTCCTCTCCCTCAGAATATGCTTGTTATCTACAACTTTACAAAACACCTTATCGATGGTCAAGTAGCTTACAATATTTTCTACATAATGTTGTAGAAATTCATTTGATTTTATTCTAATCGCACATACAAAGTAATCTTATTCAGAATTTCCATATAATTAAAGCCACCCGTTAAACGGGTGGCTTTAACAGATCCTTATAGATCCTATCTCTTGTGGTTGCCCCTTTAAGAAGACACTGAACTAATGTTCAAGCACATATTTTGCACTGCAAGCTCCTTATTCGGGACTATCTCACGCAATTTCTTTGAGAGCTTTTCGAACATGTTGCTTTTCTTTGGGTTCCAGCTAACGCAGGAACTTATTTCATTCACTAAAGTTTTTATTGTCCCCTATTGAACTGGGGATTTTCATGTCTATTCGGCACGTAAATATCATTCCAGAATTAAAAAAATCCAGATTCAATTTTTTAAACCTTTTTGTTTTTCTTGTATTGTACCATAAGAAAAGCCATGTTCCAGCAATTAACTAATTTTCTATTTGGATTATCCTTGTGGTTCATATGCAATGATATCTCCACTTTCTTCTGCTTCTTTCGCGATTCTTGCTGCCTCTTCTTCCATTTTACGGAGTTCTTCTTCCGTATATTCTTTTCTTGGTCCATCATCTACTGGTTTAATATTTGTATCATTTACCACTTCCACTTTCTCAGATCCTTTTGACGTTATCTCTTCATCTATTGGCTCCTCTTCAACTAGTGCAGGGCTTTCCACTTCTGCCGGATTGACTTACACAGGCGAACGTTTCGAACATTATTTTGGAGATTTCATTCAGAAATATGGTTTTCACGATATGTGCTCCGGCGGATTTTATCCCTTTGAAACGTTAGAAGAACATTGGGCATATTGGAGCCGATATATCTACATCAACCGCTATCTGGACGCACCAAAACCCGTTTACAATGACCTTTTGAAACTGGTACAGGATAAAGACTATTTTGTCCTGACCACCAATGTAGACCATTGTTTTCAAAAAGCCGGATTTCAAAAAAAACAGCTCTTCTATACACAGGGCGACTATGGATTATGGCAGTGTTCCAAACCCTGTCACCAAAAGACCTATGACAATGAATTTGTTGTCAAAAAGATGTTCACTGAACAGAAAAACATGAAAATTCCCAGTGAATTGGTGCCCCACTGTCCTATCTGCGGTGCGCCTATGTCCATGAATCTACGGGCAGATATTACCTTCGTAGAGGATGAGGGCTGGTATACAGCAGCTGCACAGTATGAGAACTTTCTTCACAAACATCAAGGACAACATATCTTGTATCTGGAATTGGGAGTTGGAAACAATACATCCGGTATTATCAAATACCCTTTTCGAAAAATGACCTATCAAAACCCTAAAGCCGTTTACGCATGCATCAACTTATTGGATTCATATTGTCCAAAAGAGATTCAAGAGCAGACAATTTGTATTAGTAGAGATGTCGGCATGGTCTTAAACGAGCTATCCCGATGAGTATACAAAAACAATAAGAGGTGGCAGTATACTGCCACCTCTTATTGTTCTCACAGAAATCATAAATCCCCATAGGGAAACCAGAAAGCCAAAATTTTCTCTACCTATGATACTGACTATTTCTCTGCCATCTTGATCACTACATTACCTGCATGGTCAACATCTGCAGCGGTACGAATCGCCTTTTCAAGTTCAGACAAAGAAAACTCATGGGTAATAATAGATTCCAAATTCCACTTTCCACAGCTCATAATTTCCTGTACATCGCGTACATCCTCCGGCATATAGCCGCCGGATCCGATGATACTTTGTTGAGCATAGGTCATCTGCAACAGATTAATGGAACGAGGAGCATTATTGACCGCAACAGAAACAAATCGACTTTCAATTTTACCAAGGTTCAGAAATTCTGTCAGAATAGCTTCCGCACCTGCGGCATCCAACCAACAGTCAATATCAGCTGTTTTCCCGCTCAATGATACTGACGTTCCAAAGTATGATGCCGCATGAGCTTCAAAGCTTTCATTCGCTGTGTTACAGGTTTCAAATCCCAGTCCTGCCGCCAGTTTTAAGCGAAAATCTGAATGATCACACACCATTACTCTGTTCATCCCGAAATGCTTAAAAGCAACAGCAGCTGCAATCCCGATCGTTCCACATCCAAAAACTACCGCATTTTGACCTGAAACATATTGACTTTGTCCCAATGGAATCATCCCGCGCCTTGCTGCCCGGCAGCCAACTGTAAAAGGTTCGATCAAGCTGGCAAGACGATCGGAAATACTTTCATCAACAGCATAAAGTGAGTAATTCCGCTTGGCCTGCGGAATCAGAATATATTCAGAAAAGCCACCAATCGTCCCTGCTCTCCTGGTATCATTTTTGGCATATCTGGGATAAGGGTAGACCCGTTCTCCCACTACAAACTCAGTAACATTCTTTCCTACTTTGACCACACGGGAAACCGTTTCATGTCCAAATTCTCCGCCCACAGTAATCTTGTGGCCTGTATTGGGACCATGGAGGAATACAGCCACATCGGTTCCGCAAATACTGGAGTAGAGGTTTTGCACTAAAACATCATCATCACCTATTTCAGGTAAATCGAGTTCCCGGATTTCAAGCGCTTCTTTTCCTAAATAAATTCCAGCCTTCATTTACTTTCCTCCTGTTTTCCGCGCCCACACATGACACATTGCTCCATAACAGCACTAATATGACTAATAGAATCTCTGCAGTCATTTTTCAGCCATTCCGAAATAATTGCCATAAGGCCGTGTATATAAAATGCTACCATATATTGCTGATCCTCTTGTGCAATCTGAAAACGCTCCAGAATTGGGACAAAAACATGGCTCATCATCCGGCTGTAAGTTTTGTCCAGTTCAAAAGATTTAGAATTTTTTAATGCCGTTCGGAACAAACGTTTGTTTCGCGCGATATATTCGAGATATGGAGTTAGATATTCCGGTGTAACCAGATATAATTCATCCAAAGGACATTCCTGTATCTTGGAAACGAACATTTCCGCACGCAGCTTCATATGTTCCAGAAATTGTTCGTTCATGTACTGTATGCTTTCTGTCATCAAATCTCCGATTGTCTCATAGTGCAGATAGAAGGTGGAACGATTAACACCTGCTTTTTCACAGATTTCCTTTACTGTGATATATTCCATATCCTTTTTTCCCAACAGTTCCAGAAAAGCCTGATCCATTCGAAAAGCAGTGTTAAAATATTTACTTTCGGATTTTTTCATTGCGTTCCACCTACTTTTAATTTTTAATGATTCAATTTAATAAGAGTTACTTGAGCCTGAGTTATCTGTTCTTCATTTTTTATTCTCCACTTATTTCTTTGGCCAGTTCCATGATCTCGAAAGCGTATTTCTGTTTTCCTTTCGCCAGCATTTTCTTGTAGACGGGATAGTTGATACCCATGCCTGCTAAGCCAATAAGCCCAATAATGACACCAAGTACGAATGAAACTGAGCTGCCGCTTCCGATCACTTTCATGGACAGGCACATACCAACTCCGGCTATCAGTGCGCAAAGAATACCAATGGTATAGGTAAATACTGTCGCCGGTAATTTTGCTTTGGCATCCAGTTTCCGAAGAGCAATGACTTTGGAGTCGTCCTTAGGTGCATATTCGTTTGCAAGGTGTTCTGCATAAATTTTGTCTGTGTTCATAGTTTTTACCTCCTTGATTTGATGCTTCTATCTTACCAAAATCAGAAGAATGATGGAACAACACAGACGGTACCTTGTGTTGAATTAAACCATTGAATATACATACAAAACTTTCTCATGAATAGATTATATCACAAAAAACAACTTCTTTTTTGCTTTTGACTAAGACCAGCTCAGACTGATTTCCTGACTTATTCACTGCCTAGACAGCAAACGTTCTTATCCCCCAAAACAGCTATGATAATATAAAGCGTCTAGGGTGATATCTTTCCCAATATTATAAAAAGAGGAGCTTAAAAAGCTCCTCTTTTTTTGACTTATTGCTTTTTATCAAGGCTGTTTCAAAGGATACTCGAAAGATAAAGGATAACAACCAACAATTTTAAATGGGACTACTCTAAACAGGAAGTTGCTCAATATAGTAGATATCTATATAATCACCTTTTCGATTCGATGAACATATCTAAACTTCCAAATAAAATCTAACAGAATAACAACTCCCACTATGGGTTAAATCCTCTGCCTTATTCTTTTTCAAAAATCATTCTCAATTCTGTGTTCGGCTTACCGAGCTGAATCGTTTCCTCTTTCCCATCAAAACGGAAACCGTATCTCTCATAGAATCGGATTGCCCTTTCGTTTCCTTTGAGTACCCAAAGTGCAACCCTTTTATACTCTTTGAGCTTTTCAAATGCTGCGTTCATCAGCTCATAGCCGACCTTTTTTCCGTAGTAATCAGCAAGCACATAGATGCAGAACACCTCGCCGCAATCTGCAAGTGTATCATCATGGTATTTTCCATAGCCGACAAAGCCGATCACTTTTTCTCCATCCTTGGCAACCAAAAGGTTTTCCGGCCATTTGTGGGCGATTTCCTTACACTTTTCTTCGCTCATGCTGCTCAAATATTCGGCATCCATCAGCCCTGTATAGGCTTCCTGATAGGACTGATAGTGAACATGGCCTTTTCCGTCCATTTCACTTTCGGTCTGCATTGGTTTGATAATGTAATTACTCATAAAAATCGTCCCTCCTTACAGGTTGTTTATTTTAAGCTAATTGAGAATTACGAAAATGATGTCCCGCAGAATGCATGATATATCCAGCCGGAAAACAAAAGGTGTATTCTCTGAGTTCTAAGGTGTTTCTCTGGAGTAACACTCCCACAAACTGAAAATCCCTTATTTCTTTTTGAATTTTGACACAATCTTATTTACCCATATATCCATGATTATGTCACCAATGGTTCCCAAAGCATCCACTATTAAATCAAACATAAGACAACCTCTCAAATTTGGATTTATCATCCACTTTGTTTAAATAAATTGTACCATAAATTTATCAACAGCTCAATCTATATTCGTAGAAATAAAGGAAAGTCCTAAATAAATGCTATCTTATTCTAATTATAAAACTATTTGCTGTAAGGTTTCCTTCCCTATTGACCAAACTTTTGCTCAAAGCAAATCAGGATCTATTCTTCCGTTTCATATACAATATCACCTGTAAAGTACATGGACAGTGACATCTGAATCGACTCTTCTTTATCAGGCAAACGCAGATAACCAATATATTCCACCTTATTAAATCCATACATTTCATCTACAATCTCAAAGGAATACTCATTATACTGATCAAGAAAGTCTTTCAGTGACATTTTTTTTCCTCTAAAATCACCATATCTTCCCAAATCGCTTAACAGCAAAATACAGGCAGAATCCTGATCGACCTCTTCAATGGTAATACTACCATTCACTTGTGGATATGGTTCTTTCGCGCGGATATATCCATGCTCAAATCGCAGATAAACAGTATTATTTTCCAAGATGATCTGATTCACAATCATATCATGTAAGCTATACGGTATGTCAACTTGTTGTTTAAATCTTGTTATCATCTTTTAGCAGCTCCTAATTTCTCGATAATCTTTTTTGTATGAATGATACCATAAATTTATCAACAATTCCATATTCCATTTACCAGTAGAATAGATCGGATTTTAACGGAATCAGCTCTCAGCTACTTTCGATTGAGAAAGTAAATCTGTGGAAAATCATTTTGCTTTTAAATTTAACACTGATGTTCTCTTTCCTTTCACTCCCTTCACTCATAAAATATGACCCACATCCTTTTTTGCATCACAATAGTTTTGCATTTTCTTTTTTAGCTTTACAAATTATTCCCCAAGCCCCTGCTTTCCGTTTAAAAGTTTTCTAAAACACCAAGGCACCTCCCAATGCAATAACCAGCACTTTCAAGGTTTCAATTGCCTGTCCCAAAAATTCCATACGAACCTCTCTTTCTGCTATACTCTGCAACTTGCTATGGATTTATTTTCTTGCTATATATAAAAAAAAAAGAGATTGATATCATTATGTTTGTTCCTCGTAAAATAAATTGTATGATTTGTTATAAACACGATTACCATAAAAAATCCTCCAGCCTGAATGGTTGAAGGATTTTCTCATAATAAATTTAAAATTTGTAGCTAATACGATTGTTTGTATCTCATTTGGTTGTGCATTTATTTGGAGCCTTTTTTATTTTTTCAACAGTTCCAAATTTTCTGCCATTCTGAATAGTTCCTTCTTTCCAATATTGCCATAAATATTGATCGATATTCTACCTGTATTTAAGTAAATCGATTGTTTTCCTTTCTTCTCACTGTAAAAGCCATTTTTTCCATCAAATTCTATGTTAATGATTACAGAATCTTCTGTGTCTATACAAAAAGTCCTATTTTCTGAATTCAAACGTTGTGAAATACAAAAATATAAATCTTCTTTTTCAAAACGTATATAGTATGTCATATCATTTGATATTTCTTCCATGACCTCAAACCCAACCGGAATATATTTGGGAAAGTAAAAATATTCCATTGATTCTTCGTGATCCTCTGCAATAATCTGTTTGTATGTTTGAATTGAGGTATAGCGTTCCTCTCTCAAAAAGATTGTTTCATAAATGGAAAAGCCATTTGCTTCAGCCAAAAAGATCAGACTTCCTGATATCATCCCCACTATCAGCAAAATACTCGCCGCCCGCCACATTGTCCAACTTCTTAAAGAGTGTTTGATAGCATACAGCCGGTAAATTCGTTTGATTCTCCTCGCAAATCGTTTGGATGGGACATAATCCTCCATCTTGTGTTCTTCAAAAAGCTTTTCTGATTTTTGAAGTTCTTCCTCTTCAATCTGCCGCAGTGTTTCTGCAAGAAAAACATCAAACAGCTGTTCATTTAGTTTTTCTCTGTTCATCCGCTCTTGTCCTTTCTTCTGATAGATTCTCTTATCCTCCATTTCCCTGATGGACAGATTAATAAACCCAAAACTTAAAATCATGTAAAAATAATGTTATACTTTCCATTTGGTCTCGTTACTATTATAGTAAGTATAACTGCTTTTCCCACTGGTTTACTACACTTTACCTTTATTTTTAAACTTTTTGTTTCCGAAATCAAAAATAAATGCCGGATATCCAACCCGGCATGAAACACTTTCAAATCTAAGAAACAAAAAATGACAGTGGCTTATAAAAACCACTGTCATCCCTGTTTACCTTATATAAATAACTCACACTCTTTTCGGTCCGAACATACCTTTTTAAGTGCCAGGCCAGCCGCAGACAACATAACAGGATTTACCCGACGCGCCTTATGTGGGCATACCGAAACACATCTCATGCAGGAGATGCACGCCTTGTCATCGACTTTTTTAGGATTATCCTTGTCGATTGCCTGAACAGGACACTCTTTTGCGCATATGCCGCATTGTGTACATTCTCTGGTCGGTTTTGGAATCATGCCAACTCCTCCCGCATTTTTATAAGGACGGTTGCCTGGGATAGTAGGTTCTTCAGTGTCTCCAGCAGAAAGTTTTGTTTGAATCTGTTTTGCAAATTCAGACAGTTGCTGAGCATCCTGCGCATCCGGTCTACCGGCAGCAAACTGTCGTGCGATGGAATGTTCTGCAATTGCAGCTACGGCTGCTGTTACACAAAAACCTGCCTGTTTTGCAACATCCTGCAATTCCACCAATGTATCCTCATAGGCGCGATTTCCATAGACACAAACTAAAACTGCCCGAGCTCCATGACCATCTATCATAGCCAGTCTTTCAGCAGCAACTTCCGGAACACGGCCTGCATAGGACGGAACCGAAATCACTGCAACATCCTCTTCTGTCAGCGCAATGCTGTGAAAATCTGCCTGACTGTTTGTCAGATCAACTAAAACACTCTCCCCTTCCAGTGCAGAGGTCAAAAGTGATGAAACCTTTTTTGTTCCTCCTGTCGGGCTAAAACAAATCTCATAAATTTTCATATGCAATTCCTCCTTAATCTCCTGACACATCTCATTGATCGCTTATTTTCCATATCTCATAATCCCGTCAACATTCATTTTCTGCTGTATCACCCATAATCTCTTTGCAGATTTTCTATTTTTATATCGATTTCTCTTGAAACTTTCCGGGAATCTCGATACAATAAATGATGTAACAATTAAATTTACATCGTTTACAGTTTAGCACCCAATAGATGTAATGTCAAGAGTTACATCTATTGAAAATATCATTCACTTTTTATTGAAAGGACATATTATGCAAATCAGTATGAAATGCTCCATTGCAGTTCATTGCTTGATATTCATCCATGAAGTTAAGGGAACTGCAAAAGTGACCAGCAATCTCCTCGCTAAAAGTACCGGATGTAATCCTGTTATCATCCGCAACATTATCAGTTCTTTAAAAAAGGCAGGCATCATCACCGTTCCGCGGGGAACCGGCGGTGCAGAATTGTGTGCAGATCCTTCCCAGATCACACTATATCAGATCTATACTGCATTAGAACCAGATGGACTTGCTTCTCTGATTGGGATTCATCCCTGTCAGGGCCGTCCATGCCCGGTAGCGCAGAACATCCGCAAGGTATTGCAAACTCCTTACAACAAAATTGAGGACTCGATTAAAGAAACAATGGAAAGCATCACTTTACAATCTATGATCGATGAGTTTGATCACATCGTAAATCCCTTAGATTAAGCACAGCAAGATCATCTGTAATTTCTGCTGATGCAAAAGCGGCTGTCTGAAAACAAATTTTTCAGACAGCCGCTTTTTTCGTTGCAGTGTTTATCTTTTTTTGTATTTGTGGATAAGAAAAAATTAAATGTTATATTACTTTAAATACCCTTCCGCCTTCAAAATTTCCAACACTCTTGCCTCTCGTTCGAGCATGTTCTGTTCCTTTGGACCATGGTCAACCGTTCGGTTTACCACGATAGCTTTGTCCAGTTCCACCCACTCGAGGGTAAAATGCTCGTCCGCTTCATAATCGTCAAGTTTCTGGCTCGTCTTGGCTTTCTGTACCTCACACAGATAATAGAAATTATCCTGCACAAAATAGTCTGCATCCATATGGTCACTCTTTTCAACCCGATGGACATAGCCAAACTCCCGAATCGATTCCGGAATAATAACAAGCCCCGCTTCTTCCTCGGTTTCACGGATGAGTGCCTGAACCTTTGTTTCGTTCTGCTCAATGCCGCCGCCTGGGAATTTATAGTAGTCATATTTCAGGCTGTGTACCATCGCCACCCTGCCATTTTGGATGGTAATGCATCGAGCGGAGTGGCGAACAAATGCCCGTCCGTTTTTGTCATAGTCATTTGTATCCATATTAAATAATAAGCGTATCGTCTTCTCCTTACTTTTCGAAATTTTAATTTTATTGTACCACATCCCAAGGTAGAAGAAAATCTCCTCATCACATTTTATCCTAACTAAAAAGAGCAAAGGGTGCTCATGAAGCATACCTTCGCTCTTTTTTCTCTTTATGAATTTACTGGATTGCGCTCTGCCAAAAAGGCTTCAATTGCTTCCACTGTTTGTTTCTGCTGCTCCTCTGACGAAATTTCAGCCGGAGGATCACCCTTTTGCAAACCGTAATTTCCAAACTGCGCGTGATTTCCGCCTTCGATCTCCACAATATTTTCGGTGTAGTCGATGTGGTCTTCCACACTTTGGTTTAAAGAGCCGTAGATGGTCAGGGTATCCTCGTCAGGATAATCTCCGTAAATATACGCTCCCATCAAGATCAATCCGTCCACCTCATCGGGATGTTCTGCGGCAAATTTTGATGCCATAGCACCGCCCATCGAATGTCCGACAAGATACCAATGTTCTATCTCCGGAAACTGTGTCATAACATCTTCTGCCGCATCCGAATCAAAAATTGCCATGTGAAACGGCATATCCACCAGAATGCAGGTAATTCCGGTCTGACGAATCTGGTCGAGCAGCGGCAGGTAAGCTTCCGCTTCTACCTTGGCACCAGGATAAAAGATGATCGCCGTATCGCTTTGATAGGATGGAGACAGGATGGTCAAATTATCCTGTGTTACGATACCGTCGTTTTGTGCCAGCACTTCAAGAGCTACATCCTCGGCCCGATAGTAATCGGACACATACCAGAAAAAGGCCCCGGCTAAGATTGCCAGCAGCAACAGCACAATAAAAAGCTCTTATCAGCTTTTTATGTACAGATTTTTGTTGTGTTTTCATGCTTACATCACCTTTGTTATGATATGCACGATCAGTGCAAGAGTAAACATCCCCATAAAGCCGGAAATCATCCAACCCAATGCTCTGGAATAGCCTTTGGGCGTGATACATCCCATGGCATCCAATTTTTTGATGGTAGGATGCAGCCGCCAGAAGTAGGTGGCAATCGACAGAATCATTGCTACCACCGCCCACATTCGCAGAGTTTCGGTGCCAACAAGCAAAATCACTGCCAGCAGAAAAATAAAGATCAGCTTTACCCCCGCTACCCAGTTGACCAGATAGGAGGTAAACAATTTTTGTTCTTCGCTTTCGCTGTGATGAAACGCATCAAACACCCCAACGCCGTTCCCGATCTGACTGCCGGGTCAAAAATAAAGGATGGCAACGTTCATCGATTCCATGATGATAAAAATTAAAATTGCAATGGATAAAATGTCCAAATTTTTGTTCTCCTTTTCATTTACGATTGCAGTACATTAGAAATCAGCCGCATCATTTTCCTGCTACCATTTGGAACTATTGTTCGTCCTGAGGCAGGTAATTCTGGATGGTGTAGCGGCGTCTACCTTCGGTGCCTTTGCCGTACTGGATGGCCTGCTTTGGACATTCGTTGATACAGCGCAGGCATTGATAGCACCGAGTTCCCCAGTTTGGAAGGTTATTGACCATCGTAATGGTATGAGCAGGACAATTTTTTGCACATAGTCCGCACGCGTTGCAAAGACTTGTCGCATAAAACGATTTTGTGCTGCGGGCAAATCTGTTAAATCCAAAGTTAACAAGGCTCGATTTTAAACCAGCAAGAGAGCCTTCCTCCACACGATAAACCTTTTTGCGCTGTAAAATCTCACCGGAAATCTTCTGCAATTCTTTTCTGGCAGCGTTGATTTTTGCATGAATCGTCGCTTCGTCGTCGGTATCTGTGCCGACAATATAGTTGTTTGGCATCACCAGACTGTAACTGCTGTCCAGCGGATAGCACTTGGAAAACTGCTTCATTGCCATGCCAGCTTCTTCTCCACAGGTACAAACTCCAAAAGAAAATGCACCAGTCTTCGGTAGTTTCATCGCAAAGGCTTCCATCGGTTCGGGTGCTCCCCATGCATAGACAGGAAAGACAAATCCAATCTGTTTTTCTTTCTTAATATTCGGCATTTCAGTCAGCGCGGTGATATCACAGGTTTGATCTCCCAGAAGGCAAGCAAGTTGTTTTGCGACCCATCGAGAGTTTCCGGTTCCCGAAAAATAAAAAATCATAGTATAACCTCGTTTCTAAGGAATTTCATTCGCTGCATAATGTGACACTTTATTATAACATACCCTGATAAAAAATTTCAGTGTTTGTTTTTTCTTTTTCAATTGTTTTACTATTTTTACCTTTATTTTCCATTCTAAGGATAAAATCACAGAAGATTTTTCTGTTTT
>ERZ894229.429-NODE-429-length-36821-cov-12.1302_pt1 | contig 36821 bp, 27 predicted proteins | sample MGYA00380295_ERZ894229 | MGnify/ENA primary metagenome ERZ894229 (study PRJEB32331, sample SAMN06328479) | human gut metagenome | biome: human gut microbiome; feature: stool | host: Homo sapiens | collected 2014-09-17 ... | reverse complement strand
AGCCACGCAGTCATCCCGAAAAATACCGGCCGGGAAGCCGCTTGCGGATTCTCCGACCGGTACTTTTCGGGATGGATATGTGGCGACAGCCACATAGCGAAAGGCCGCAGGCCTTGAGCCTGCGCGGCGTTCCCCCGGCCCAGATACCCTGTCAGCCGCGCAGCGAGGGCCAAAGGCCCCGAGCGTCCGCGGCCTTCACTCCGTAGTCATCTGAAAATACTGTCAAAAGCAGCAACCTGGATTAAATTCTAACTCTGAACAGCGAAATACGGTGAAAAATGAAGATCTTGATTTTATCCGTACAGCAGCATTTTTTTCTACAGATAAATATGCAGAAATCCCATTTTGCACCGTACCCATTGATCGCTCATTCTGTTTTTCCGTCGCATGAAAGGTAACTGAGCCTCCTCACTCTCCGTCATATTTCTTCCATATATAGTTCCTTTTCTCCACTTGAAAAAAGAGCCTTTCATCCAGCACAAAAACATTTGCATATTCAGACACAGAGAGATATTCTGTTCTTGTAACCATTCATTTCCGCGCGTTCAGTCCGGTGCAGAACTGTCGCTCAGAGACGGGGCCTGTTCCGTGCGATAAAAATGGGCATGGCTGCCGGCCATGCCCTGTTTTTATTCTCTTATTATCAGATATTGAAGCTTCCGGTCACGTCACCGTTTACCACATAGTAAACACTGCTCTCTTCCGGCTTCACATACAGTTCAACGCTCTTGAAGTCAGCCTCATCCTTTCCAAGATCATATTTCCATACGTCCTTCGCGATCTTGACCAGCTCTTCGGTGGAATAGGACTTGCCGGAAAACTGAACCGTCACATTTCCCTTCACTTCAGTGCTCTTCTTCGCTGCTCTCTTCGCAGGAGCCTTAGCGGGCTTCGCCTCAGCTGCAGGAGCGGTCTCTGCCGCAGCGGCCTCCGTCTTTACAGGCGCCGTCTTCGCAGCGGTCTTTCTCGTCGTCGTCTTCTTTATGGTTTCTTTCTTAGCTGTCTCTTTCTTCGCAGCGGCCTTCTTCGGCGCAGCAGCCTTCTTCGCTGCCGGAGCCTTAACCTCCTCTGCCTTCTCAGATACCTTTGCGCCGGCCTTTACCGCTTCTTCCTTTGCGGTTACCTTTTCTTCAGATTTCTTCATTTCTGTCATAATTTTTCTCCTCCTTAGGAAACGGAAACTGCTTTCCTTCGATCCAGGTATGTGTCTATCTTCCAAGCGCAACTGAGCAGTAAAATACCTGAATTATGAAGCCAGTTTACTGCAAAACCGCCAACTTGTCAACTTTTCAGCCAGTTTTACGGTAAAACAGGCCATTTCCGGCCCCTACATCCTTTTCTTAAACGGAAGCTCTATGGTAAAGCAGCTTCCCTTTCCGGGTTCGCTCTCCAGCCGGATGCTTCCACTGTAGTATTCCACGATATGCTTGACGATGGAGAGGCCAAGCCCGGTTCCCCCCATCTTTTTGCTTCTGCCCTTATCCACGCGGTAAAATCTCTCAAAGATCCGTTCCTGTTCTTCTTTGCTTATACCGCATCCGTCATCCTTAACCCGGATGTAAAGCTTCCCGTTTTCCGACCAGGCTTCCACCCACACATTCCCGCCGGAATGGTTGTATTTGATACCATTGCTGACCAGATTCATGATCAGCTCCCTCAGCTGCTTCGCGCTGGCCTCAATGGACACAGGACTGCATTCTTTATGGAGCATCACCTGATAATCCGCGGCAATGGGCTCTACGGATTCAAAGATTTCCGTCAGCAGGGGGCCAATGCGGACGGTGGAAAAGGTAACTTCCGCTTCCTTGGCCTCCAGCCTTGAGATCATGAGAATATCGTTGATGAGATTCGTCATGTTGTCCGTTTCCTTCAGAATACGGGCGTAGAAGTCCTTTTTTGTCGCCTCATCCTGAATGAATCCCTGATCCAGAAGCTCCGCATACCCCCGCACCGAGGTAATGGGGGTCTTCAACTCGTGAGAGGCGTTGCTGAAGAATTCCTGACGGATCTTTTTCTCCTTCTCTAGCTGATCCATGTGGGCCTGAATCTCCGCCGCCATTTTCATCGTGGTCTCTGAAATCACATTCAGTTCCTTATATTTATACTGTTTAAAGGAGAAATCGGTCTGCGCGCCGTGAACCTTCCCCATTTCTTCAGAAATCTCGTTCAGAGGAGTCGTGATGGTATCCGCAAAGCGGATTGCAAGGATAACGCTCACCGCAAAGGCAATACACGTACCGAGGACCAACACCGGAAAAATGCTGATCATATAGTCCAGAAGATTGGTATACGGCACTGCCATACGAACCACATAGCTGTCGTTTGAAGAACGTGCCGCAACATAAAGCATACTCTCGCCAATGGATTCCGAGCTTCTCGTATCCCTGCCCGTCCCCGTTTCAAATGCTTCCCTCACTTCTTCCCGTTCCAGGTGGTTTTCCATCGCATCCACCTGATCCACTTCGCTGTCCGCAGCAACTGTTCCGTCGGACGCAATCACTGTAATCCGCGAAGAATTATCCATCGCTTCCGCCTGCAGCTTTTCCACCTGTTCCTGCAGATTCCCGCTGTAATCCAGCGCATAATCCACCGCATGAATGGTATTGAGCATGGCGGACATGTCATGCTGCAGCATGTTCCTTCCGATGAAATAGTAAGAAAAAGCGCCGCTGACCACCAGGGCCAGCAGCAAAATCACTACAAATCTGAGCATGATTGCCCGTTTCATCTCATCCCTCCGTTTCCTGAGGGAGTACAAAGCGATACCCCACACTGCGGACCGTCTTGATATACTTGCTTCCCTCTTCCCCCAGCTTCTGCCTCAGCGTCCGGATATGGATATCAAGCGTACGCGTCTCGATGTCGGCGGAATAATCCCACAGCTTGTTGAGCAGCTCATCCCGTTCCACCACTCTGGAGCGGTTGTCCACCAGATACATCAGAAGCTCATACTCTTTATAGGTAAGAACCACCGGTGCGCCGTTCATGCTCACCTCCCTGGCATCCGTATTCACAGTAAGACCGCCCAGACTCACGATCCCTTCCGATTTGACATTCTGCCTTTCTGTTGTACGCCTCAAAAGGGAACGGATTCTGGCAGCGAGCTCCAGCACGCCGAACGGCTTCGTCATATAGTCATCCGCTCCGCCATCCAGCCCTACCACCTTATCATATTCCTTGTCCTTCGCCGTCAGAACAATGATCGGAATATTTTTCAGATTGTCCGGCCGTTCCCGGATCAGCCGGATCGCAGCCAGCCCATCCATTCCGGGCAGCATCAGATCAAATACCGCCAGATCCGGTTTTTCCTTTTCCAGTTCTTCCAGCGCTTCCTCCGCCGTTTCAAAAGCTGCTACCTGATAACCGTAGCCTTCCATAGCGATTTTTACCAGATTGCGGATATTTTCATCATCTTCAATCACAAATATTTTCTGCATTTCTTTCTCTCCATTCCGCCGAACTTTCAGACATGGCGGTCTCTCATAGTCCTCTGTTTCTTCATTTCATCCTTTTCATTGTAACAGCCCGGCCGCAAGAATGCATCCGAATTGTGTAAAATGTTTGTAAAATCAGCCATGCAGAGAGATTGCAGAGGCCGGAGACGTAAGCTTGCTTCCAGAGTTCAGGCCTGTCAAGGCTTTCCATAGGACAAGCTTATCACACCTACAAAAGCAGTTTAGACTATGTTACTTTACACCATTATGTCATCCATAACCATTTCAGCCAAAAGCTTTACAAGTATAAAACTAAGAGAGTAAGATATTTATACTACTTTGTTCTAAAATATCCGAAATTCTAAGGGAAAAAATGTTGCAGTGACAGTGATTTTAATATAATTTATGAAAAAGTCATAGAAGCAAATGCTTTAGACACTATTCAATGTAAAACAATTCCTTTTAATTCTGAATGGAATACAGGAATATCACTTCCGGTACAAAGTGTGCAGGAAGAAGATAGCATTTTCCCTATTCAAATATATGATTGGAACTTGCTTATACAAAAAATAAGAGATTATATAGAAATTGTTTTAAAAGAAGTATAGTGCTATTCCATTACAAATAGCATAAATTTCAACTCACACGAGCGGTTGTAATATTCCCCGCTTCCTTCCGCATATTTTCGAAGGAAGCGGGCCAGTGCCTGTTATGCAATCACATAAAAATAAAAAAGCACCAGGATGCCCAGCACAATACGATACCAGCCGAACACCTTGAAATCATGCTTCCTGATATACCCCATCAGGAAGGAAATGACCAGCATGGAAACCACAAAAGCGGATACCATACCGACGACCAGCAGCAGGACCTCTGATCCGGTAAAGGCAAATCCGGCCCTCACCAGCTTCAGAAGGCTCGCGCCGAACATGACCGGGATCGCCAGAAAGAAGGTGAATTCCGCAGATACGGTCCGGCTGACTCCAATGAGCAGCGCCCCCACGATGGTCGCGCCGGAGCGTGAGGTTCCGGGAAGGATGGCTGCGATAAGCTGGAACAGACCGATCAGAAGCGCATCACGATAGGTGAGAGCGGTAATACTCTTCACTCTGGGCTTCCTTCCCCGGTTCCAGTTCTCAATCACAATGAAGGCGACGCCGAACAGGATCAGCATAACCGCCACCACCGTCGCATTGTACAGGTAAGGGCTGATCAGATCATCCAGCAGAATCCCGTAAATCATGGCAGGCACGCAGGCCGCGATCACCTTGAACCACATCTGGAAGATATCCTTCCGGATCACTCCTTTTTTTCTTCCCTTCGTGGAAAAATCAAAGGGGAAAATCTTATTCCAGAACAGGATGACCACCGCAAAAATGGCGCCAAGCTGAATCACCACCAGAAAGACATCCCAGAATTCCGGGGAAACATTAAGGGTTACAAATTCATCCAGAAGGATCATGTGCCCCGTACTGCTGATGGGAAGCCATTCCGTGATTCCTTCCACGATTCCAAACAGGATTGCTTTTAAAATTTCAACCATTGCTGTCTCCGTTCCATGCTATTTTTTCTTTCCAAAACTTCTGTCTGCGGCCGGCCGGTCCGCTTTTTCAGCTTTCCAGATAGGCCATCAGCCGCTCATAGCTCTGCTCCGCCTCTCTATAGCCTTCTTCGTAGAGCAGACGCAGCTTTTCCTTATCCTTTTCCACCCTGCTGACATCGCTTTTTCTCTGAGGCCGGATTACGAACGCCTGGCCGTTTTTCTCCTGCTGTTCCAGGTAATCCAGCATCTGATTGTACGCAATATGCCTGTTTGCCATCAACTCATAGATCTTCGGGTACTTCGCATAGCTGATACGCACCAGTTCCAGATGCCTGGACGGTTTTCTCCGATACCCGACTTCCTTCGTCAACACCACCACATTTCTGCGGTTTCCGTCCAGAATGGAATGCATAATCGGCACGCTGTCAGACAGGCCGCCGTCCAAGTAAAGCTTTCCGTTGATGTTGACATTTCTGGAAACCAGCGGCAGGGAAGCCGAAGCACGTACCGCTGCAATATCCCTGTGCATATCGCGCAGCCGCAGATATTCCGGCCGCCCGGTCTCGATATTTGTCACCACGGCAAAGGCCCTTCCCTGATAGGCGTTGAAGGCATCATAATCATAAGGGTTCAGCCGGTTTGGAATATCATCGTAGCACATCTTCACACCGAACAGATCACCCGTCCGCAGAAGGCTCCATACGCTGCAGTAATTTTTATCCTCCAGATAGTCCACGCTGATGTCGTAGGCCCGCCCCCGCTGCTTTGACAGATAGCTGCACAGATGGCAGGCTCCGGCGGATACACCGTAGCAGCTTGAAAACTCAATTCCCTTATCCAGAAAAAAATCCAGTACCCCCGCGGTATAAATTCCCTTCATTCCACCGCCTTCCAGTACCAGTCCCGCTTGATACATGCTTTCCTCTTCTTTCCGCCGCAAAGCGGCATTTCATTCAGAGAGAAGAAGCACGTCAGTGCTTCTTCCAGGAAGACGGGACCCCCGTCTTCCGCCTCTCCTTTCATCTGCCATATTCCGTCCGCACAAATCTTTCCAGCGCAGGCAAAGAGCGAAGCACCTTCTCCGTGTCGATACAGTAGGCCATCCGGAAATAGCCCGGGCAGCCGAAGGTGTCGCCCGGCACCAGGATCAGATCATAGGCGAGCGCCTTCTGGCAGAAAGCATTGGCGTCCTCTTCCAGCGCCTTCGGGAATATGTAAAAGGTGCCGCCGGGACGGACACAGGTGAATCCCAGCTTTACCAGGCAGTCGTACAGCAGCTTCATGTTGGTTTCATAAACGGACAGATCCGCCGTCTGATCGATGACCTGCGCTACAGCGAGCTGGATCAGGGATGGCGGGCAGTTATGTCCCGTCCCTCTGGAAATCTGGCCGCACATGTTCACGATCGTCTCCGCTTCCCTGCAGGCGGGATTCACCGCCACATAGCCGATGCGCTCTCCGGGCAGCGACAGGGATTTGGAAAAGGAATAACAGGAAATCGTGTTCGCATAATAACAGGAAACATATGGAGCCTGTTTTCCATCGAATACGATCTCCCGGTAAGGTTCGTCAGAAATCAGAAAAATATCGTGGCCGTATTCCTCCTGCTTCCGGTTCAGAATCTCCGCCAGGGTGCGGATCGTCTCCTCCGAATAAACCACGCCGGAGGGATTGTTCGGCGAGTTGATCAGCACCGCCGTCACCTGACCGCTCAGCATTTCCTCAAAGGCCTCAAAATGAATCTGAAAACTGTCCGTATCGGCAGGCACCACCTTCAGAACGGCTCCCGTCCCCTCCACATAGGGACGGTATTCCGGGAAAAAGGGAGCAAAGGTAAGAATCTCATCGCCCGGCTTCGTAACGGCACGGAACGCGTGCGCCAGCGCTCCGGCGGCTCCTGATGCCATAAATATATGCTCCGGTCCGTAATTCATTCCGAATCTCCGGTTCAAAGACGCTGCAACCGCTTCGCGCACGGACTGAATTCCCAGACTCGGGCTGTAGCCGTGAATCTCCATGGGGTCCTTTTCCTGAAGCAGACGGATACAGCAGTCTGTGAATTCCTTCGGAACGGGAACCGACGGATTTCCGAGACTGTAATCAAATACATTTTCATAACCGATCTCGGTTCCTCTTTTTGCCGCGAATTCAGACAGCGTCCGGATGACCGACTTGCCGCCGAGCATCGCCTTATATTTTTCCGATATCATACTGCATGCCTTCTTTCTTCACTACATACGCTTCAGCAGAAGCGCCGCATTAAAAACTGGTAAAATCCGTGGGCATCCGGTAAATCAGGAGTGCCATGAGCGGGATCAGAATTTCGCAGACCTGTACGAAAAAGCTGGCAATATCCTCGGTGATCCCGCCGAAATGCTTGAAGGCCACCCAGCAGTAATACAGGAACGCGAGCACCGCTCCGGCCAGACAGCCGATTCCCACGGTCAGATTCATGTGCATCATAAAGAATACGCACAGCGCCGTGTACAGAACGAGCACCACCGTTACAGCCGTCTTTCCCTTTCCGTCCTCCGGCACATACAGGGAGCACTTGCTCTCCCTCGTATGGGGAAACCACAGGATCGACAGGCCGTAAAGAGAACGGGAAAGAATGAATCCAAATACCACCACCGGCCAGCCGTCAATGGGCATCTCGCTCCACAGACCGACAATGATTAAAAAATAGCTGACACATGTGATAATTGCAAAATAACCGCTGTGGGAATCCTGCAGAATATCCAGCTTGCCCTTCCTCGGCTGATGGGAACTGAGGGCGTCCACCGTCCGGAAAAAGCCGTCCATATGTGCGCCGCCGGAAAGCAGCAGCGGGATCATCACACATACCACCGACCGGAGAAACTCATAATCCAGCAGGTAGGGATGGATAATCCTCCACTCCGCGATCAGAAATGCCATGACCGCGCCCACCCACGGCACAAAGCAGAGAAGATATCTCATATTTTCTTTCGTTTTTTCTGTCTGCCGCGCCGGTATGATGGAATACATCGAGAACGCCAGACGCAGACTGTTCCATATCCGCTTCATCTGTTCACCCCGTTCTTTCGCCGCTTATTCAATGACAACATCATCCGCATAATCCTCCCAGATCAGACAGATCCAGGTTTTTCCCTGGTTCAGCGTGATCGGGTTGCCCTCGGAATCCACGTAATAGGCGGGATCATTATCCGAATAACGGGACCAGGTTCCTTCGGTCATCTTTCCGCCGGTAAACGCCTGAACCTTCATCGCGTTATCTCCATGCAGTTCGAAGGCAAGGTAATCGTTCTCGTCCCGCACCTCGCCATGACAGTACTGGAAGATCACATTGTCATAGGCGAGCTGATTTCCGGTGCTTTCATCAATCTGGGGGCCGCCATACTGATAACGGTAATATTTCCCGTCCTCTTCATTGTATTCAAACCGGGCTTCGATCAGGCTGTAGCCGTTTCTCAGATTATTTTCCTTTCCGCCCGGATAGAGCATGACGGCATCTGTACTTCCGGAATTTTCCGCCTCTTCTCCGTCTGCGGCGAAGGCGAATTTTGCCTTATGCGTATCATGATAGGTCAGACTGTAGCCGAACCGGTCGATATCCTCCAGCAGACCTTCCACATCGATATAAACATTGTTCGGTGCTTTTCTGTCGCTGGTACGCAGAAAGGTATTGGTGGCCGGATGATCGATTCCCGCAACGGCTCCGCTGATGTTGTCCACCCGGTCGCTGTTGAGCAGTTCCCCCACATAGGGAGTGGCCTGGCCAAAATGCGCATAAATCGCGTCAAATTCCAGCGCGCAGTAGACAAAATAGTCACGGCTGGAACGGATATAACCGATCCGGTCCAGTTCGTCATAATCCTCATACAGCCCCATCAGCCTGGTGATCCGTCCCTCCACGGGCGCCTCATAAATGATAGAAGCTTCCTCAATTCCATACTGTGGGCAGCCCGCCTCCAGGTTATTGAACATCACGGCAAGGGGCCGTTCGTTCACCGCTTCCGGATCTCTTGGCTCACCGGTCAGAAAGCTGTGTTCCCCGTCATTTTCCACCCGCGCAGCATTTTCCTCGTTGGTCTGTTCTCCCGTTTCGTCCGCCTCCGCCTGTTCTTCCGGAGACACGCTCTCCGTCTCCGCCGGAGCCGTACTCTGCGTTTCCCCGTTCTGCTGTTGTCCGCAGCCCGCAAGCAGCGATGCCGTCAGCGTCAGAACGCCGCAGACAGCCGCCGTTCTACGCCAGAGAGCGGTCAGTCCTTTCCTGTTCTTTTGTATCTTTACCATCACTTTTCTCCTTCATTTTCCGCCAAAGCTTTCAATATTGTACTGCGCTGATGCGGATTCGTCCAGACTTTTCACATTTTTTTAAGGAATACAGTTCACTCATCCGCCAGAGCCAGGCATACGTCGTGCTTGCACGAACAGATGCCTGACTCTGAGCGGATGAAGGGAGCGCCCGTTTATGAGCAAAGGGAGCTGCGCAGCAGCGGGGAGCGCGGAGCGCGGCTTTGCGAATGGCGCGGAGTGAACTGTATTATCTTAAGGAATCAGCCTGCATCTGCGCGCCATGCGTACGAAAAATGCGCCCTTGGGCAGCGCCATGAGATCCCGCGCTCCCACAGCTCCCATTTTAATCACAAGAATGAAATAAAGAACCACTGCCACCAAAAGGGCGGCTGCCAGGCAGACCACATTCACGGAGAGCAGGCGATACAGCCCATGATAAACTCCAAAAGCCGCACCACCCATGATCACCGATGCCCAGAAGGGGATGCAGAAGGTTTTCACCACCTCCTGACGGTATCCCAGCTCTTTTTTCACCGAAATTCCATTCAAAATGCACATCAGGAAGGAATACAGCACAGTAGCTATGACCAGGCTGTAAAGCCCCATATCCGTAAACAGAAGCAGAAGGACCAGCGCGGCGGTCTGTGCGACAAGCGCGACGGCGGCATTGATCACAGGCAGGTTCACCTTTCCGATTCCCTGCAGAACACCGTTGGATATGGTGGAGACAGCATAGAAAACCACACTGATGCTCAGTCCGGCCAGCAGTCTGGAAACCATATCCACGGACTCTTTCTGGGGATAGAGGAGAAGCACCACGGGCTTTGCCAGCACCGCAAGCCCAACAGCGGAGGGAATGGACAGAAGCATCGTAGTCCGTACCGCCGCGGCGATTTTCCGGTTGGTTTCCCGGATGTCCTTCCTGGCAAAGCTTCCGGACACACCCGGAATCACCGCCGTGGACATGGCGGAAGCCAGGGCAATCGGAATGTTGGAAATCTGCTTTGCCTTGCCCGAGAACAGACCGTACCGGGTATAGGCATCCGCCTCCGACATTCCCTTCACATATTCCATGATTCTCGTATAAATAGTGAGGTTCAGAGAACTGTTGCAGTTATAGATAAAGGTACTCAGAATGATCGGCGTTACCATGGTAATGATGATGCGGTAAACCTCTCCTGTTTCCAGAAGTTCCCCGCTCCGGTCGCGCCGTTCCTGCTTTGCAAGAGCCCTGCGGTTCAACGCCAGGACAAACAGCATGAAAAGCAGAGCCACAAGGACCCCCGCTCCCGTACCGATGGCGCTTCCTGAGGCGCCATATATGGCCAGTGTGGTATCGTCCTGTCCCGCCACCATGCGCATCAGAAGAAAAGCAGCCAGAATACTGACCACCGCATTCAGAATCTGCTCAAGGATCTGGGAAAAGGAGGTCGGAATCATCGTGCCATGGGCCTGAAAATAGCCCCGAAGCACACCAAGGATGCCGGAAAAGAAAATGGTCGGCGCGAAAATCCGCAGTACCGGCACGGAATTCCCCCCCACCAGAACGTCAGCGAACACCAGCGTCAGAATGCTCGCTGCGCCGCCGACCACCACCACATACATGAGAGCGCAATGAAAGATCTTCCTTGCGTTCCGGTACTGTCCCAGTGCCAGCCGGTGCGCGATCACCTTGGAAATCGCGGACGGAATGCTGTAAGAGGATACCAGAAGGATGATGGTATAGATCTCATATGCGGAAGAATAATAGCCGTTGCCCTCATCCCCGATCACATGGGCCAGCGGGCTCCGGTACAGAATTCCTATGATTTTACAGATAATACCGGCAGCAGCCAGAATACCGGCCTGCATGATAAAGCTGCCCTGTTTTTCCTTGTTAGCCATAAAATTCTCCATTCCGAAGCATTGACAGGAAAAGCCGCCCGGCCCCCTGCGGAAATGATTTCACCCTTTCCTGTTACGCCCGGTTACTCGGACAGGCGGAAGGTAAGAAGAATATCCAGCCGCCTCTCCACTACCTCATAAACGAAAATATCCGGCTGCTGCTCATCAATCATGGACTGTTCAAAGCAGCCGTTCCAGTGCGGCATATAAGTATAGGAAAAATTTGATGCCAGCACCGGCGCCATACCGCCCGCGAAGCTGTCGCGCACCATAAACAGCCGCCTTTCATCCGGCGCATCAGACTGGTAGATCAGTTCCGTCGCATCAATGGCCTGCAGCACCGTCATGTTATTGGTCGGATAACCGGACACGGTATAATTCACATCCGCCGGACGGTTCTTCTCATAATAGCTTCTCAGGTTCATCATACCGGCCAGATCATACCCCGAGAAATCATCCTGCGTAATGGTCAGCTCCTCCACCTCAGGCACCTGGATTCCCAGTTCCTCCAGCAGGGCTTTCGCCCCGATATAGGCTCCCAGGCTGTTCCAGTGCGTATCATAATGCCAGTACAGATCATATTCATCGCTGTATTCCAGAAGCTCTTCTCTCGGATAAACCACCCGGATTCCCGCATCACGCAGACAGTCCACCACCTGCTGCGCCCGGGTCAGTTCTCCCCGTTTGGTGATGTAGTCCGGAAGATTGTCAGAATAAATATCTTCTTTATTGGAAGGAATCAGGACAACGAATTCGATTCCCCGCTTCTCAAGATACTCCCTGGAGGCCAGGCAGTTGTCCCGGATCAGATTCAGTTCCTCCTGGGTATAAAGATTGGTTCCCTTATAATCTTCTATGCTCTCTTCATCCGTATAGAACAGCCAGTTATCCTTTCCGAGTACCACGCTGTCCGACGCGGAATCTCCGAAAAGCTCCACGCTCAGAACGCTGTTCAGCTCGATGAGCTGACTGCGGAAGGGTACATGGTCGTTATAGAAGCTGTTAAACAGAGCCGGGAAAACCTGCAGGCTGTCAGAAAGCCCCCTCAGGCTGTCAAAGGACAGCGATGGCATTTCAGCGAGCTGTCTGTTCTCCGTATTTTCCGTATTCAGATAGGGGCGGGCGAAAAAAAATACCACCCCGGGACCAAGCAGCATGAGTGCAAAACAGATCAGCCATGCCGCCGCTTTTCCTTTTGTCATCCAGACCTCCGTTCTTTTCGTTTTAAACCCTTTCCGCCGCAGACCCTTTCTCTCCGTCAGAAGTTCATATACAGAAATGCGCTGTAGGTACTGCTCACCATGGACAGAATACAGAGAGCAAGCAGAGCCATGCAGAAGATCAGCTCAACCGCACTGTACTGCAGGCAGACCGCACCGTTTTCAGCCGGCTTCCTTCCATACTGCTTTTTCCCAGAAGGCCGGCTTCCGGAGAGCCCCTTTTCGGAGCCGGCCTTTCCGGAAAGAAGTCTCCCGGAAAGGCGCTTCCATACCGCCTGAATCATACCGCAGCCGAGAACCGCACAGACAAAGACGAGAAGGGTGCGGTGGTCTACAATCTCCGGCACCGCATAACCGGATGCCGTGTACATCCAGGGCAGGAACATCCGTTTCAGATACTGAAGCGCGAGCGCCATATCTCCCGCCCGGAAGAACACCCAGCCCACGCATACCACCAGGCAGGTATAAATGTGCCTGATCACCTTCGTTCTGTCCAGAAGCTTTCCCAGGCCAAGGCGTTCAATAACCTGGAACACGGCGTGATACAGTCCCCAGCAGATGAAATCCCAGCTCGCACCATGCCAGAGCCCGGAAGCCATGAACACAATGAAAATATTAATATAGGTACGTACCTTTCCCTTTCTGCTTCCGCCAAGAGGGAAATACAGATACTCCCGGAACCAGGACATGAGCGTCATGTGCCATCTGCGCCAAAATTCCGTGATGGACGAAGCCAGATAGGGGTAATCAAAATTTTCCGACAGATTGAAGCCGAACATTTTTCCCAGACCCACAGCCATATCGGAATAGCCTGAAAAGTCATAATAAAGCTGAAGGGAATAAAACAGGGCGGCAATCCAGGCGAAGCTGCCGTTCACATTTCCAATCTCAAACCCGTAAATCGTATCCACACATGCCCCGAGCACATCTGCGATGAGCACCTTCTTCGCGAGTCCGTAGATGAAACGCCGGATTCCCTCGCTCATTTTCCGCACATCCTGCCTGCGGCCGGACAGCTGCGGCCCGAAGTCGCGGTATTTTTCAATGGGGCCCTGGGTGATTTTCGGGAAAAAGGAAAAATACAGAGCCATATTCAGAATATTTTTTTCAGCGGGGATTTTTTCCTTATACAGGTCAACCAGATAGGTAATCGCCTGAAAGGTAAAAAAGGAAACGCCAAGCGGGAGGGCGATCTGGCGCATCTCAAGGAGCTGCCTGCCAAGCGCCCGGTTCAGCGTATTCGCAAAGAAATTGAAATATTTGTAATACCCCAGTATTCCCAGGTTCAGCACAATTCCCGCAGCCATAAGAACCAGCCTGCCGGTCCGGGCCGAAAGGACCGCGTTACGCGAGCCCATGAGCCGCCCGATCAGGTAGTTTGCCGCAATGGAGACCAGCAGCAGCCACAGATAATCCAGCTGTCCCCAGGCATAGAAAAGAAGGCTTGCGACCAAAAGCAAAACGTTCTGAGGAATATTTCTTTTCAAAACGCCGCTCCTGGAGCCCTTTCCTCCGGAAAGTCCCGCAATTTTATCCAGTATAAAAACAATGGGCAGAAAAGCCCAGATAAAAATCATTGAGCTAAAAACCATCTTTTGCTCCCGTCTGCGCCCTTTCGGTGCGTGTCTGTCTTACTTTTCTGGGAAAATTTTTACTTTTGCATCTGTCTTTCTTATTATAAACGGTAACGCCGTTTTTTCAAACCCTTTTTATTTTCAACTTCCCTATTGACCGCTTTGTACGAATCATGTATAGTTTATGTGTATTTTGTGTAAAATTCAATTCTGTCACAGAGCGCTGATGTAACTTCACTGATTCCGTAGAATTTTCCACACAAATGAGGAGTTAAATATGGATGTTTCATTTTCAGCCTTCCTTCAGGGAATGGCATCAAATCCTGTCCTGCTGATCACGGTAGCTCTTACTCTGGGCGTCATTTTCGTTAATGGATGGACAGATGCCCCCAACGCAATCGCTACCTGTGTCACCACACGCTGCATGAATGTCCGTTCTGCCATCATCATGAGCGCAGTCTTTAATTTTCTGGGTGTCTTCATCATGACTCAGATTAACAGTTCAGTCGCTTCCACAATCAGTAATATGGTTGATTTCGGCGGCAATTCAGGCGACGCTCTGGTTGCTCTGTGTGCGGCACTTTTTTCCATTGTCGTCTACAGTGTGGGAGCCTCTTATTTCGGTATTCCAACCAGCGAAAGCCACAGCCTGATCGCCGGCCTGTCAGGCGCGGCCATTGCCATCCAGAACGGTGTCGGAGGCATCAACATGAACGAATGGGCAAAGGTTCTCTACGGACTGGTTCTCAGTCTTGCCCTCGGATGGATTTCCGGCTGGGTCATCTGCAGACTCGTAACCCTGATCTGCCGTGAAATGGACCGAAGAAAAACCAACCGTTTCTTCAAGGGTGCGCAGATCTTTGGCGCGGCAGCCATGAGCTTCATGCACGGCGCGCAGGACGGCCAGAAGTTCATCGGTGTTCTTTTTCTCGGTGTCGCCTTCAGCAGCGGTCAGAACACTGTGGAAGGCGCTGTGATTCCCGTATGGCTGATGCTTCTGTGCAGTATTGTAATGGCGCTGGGAACCAGCGTCGGTGGCGAGAAAATCATTAAATCGGTTGGCATGGACATGGTTAAGCTGGAAAAATACCAGGGCTTTTCCGCGGATCTGTCTGCGGCGCTCTGTCTGCTGTATTCCAGCCTTTCCGGCATTCCGGTTTCCACAACACATACCAAAACCAGCGCCATCATGGGCGTGGGAGCGGCCAAACGCCTTTCCGCCGTCAACTTCGGCGTGGTGAAGGACATGGTGCTCACCTGGATTTTCACCTTCCCGGGCTGCGGGCTGATCAGCTTCATTATGGCCAAACTGTTCATTGCAATCTTTTAACCTGAAGAAGCGGAAGGCGGCCTTCGGCCGGCTTCCTGGAAGAATCACTTCGTGATTCTTCTCTAATTAAGTGCCGCCTTACGGCGGCGGAGGAAAGAGGAAGATATGGCGAAAAAACAAGACAGTCTTTATTTCAACAGCTTTATCAAATGTACGGATTTTTCCTGTCAGGCAGCGCATATGCTGGAGGAGACGATGGCGGATTTTGATGTGGAGAAAATGGCCGACCGCATGGAGGCAATCCACACCATCGAGCATTCCGCCGACATGGAAAAGCATGAGCTTCTCAACACGCTGATCAAGGCGTTCATCACTCCCATTGACCGGGAGGACATCATGCTGCTGAGCCAGAATATCGATGATCTGACGGATAATATCGAAGATGTTCTGATCAGGATTTACTACAATAATATCCGCGAGATCCGTCCCGACGCGCTGGAGCTGATGCGGATTGTATGCCGTTGCTGCGAGGCTGTAAAGATGATGATGGAAGAGTTTGCGGATTTCCGGCATTCTAAAAAACTTCATGAGCAGATTGTTAAAATCAATTCCATGGAGGAGGAGGCCGACAAGGTCTATATCGACAGCATGCACCGGCTCCATACTGACTGCAGCGATCCGATGACCGTCATGACCTGGCGGGAAATCTATTCCTATCTGGAAAAGTGCGCAGATGCCTGCGAACATGTGGCAGATATCGTGGAAAGTGTTGTGATGAAGAATTCCTGAGACATGAGAGCCGCCTTCTCCGCCTGTAAGCGGAGAGGCGGCCGTTTTTTCAGTCATTGATTCAGAACTCATCGAAGAAAATCCCGGAGCACACCGAATCAAATACGCCAATGGAGACCATGTTTCTGAGCGCAAGAATAAAGGAACCGCGGAATTTTACCTTCAGAAATACGCCGTCCGCAAATTCCGTCACCGGTACCGCATCCTGGATTCTCCTGCCATCGGGAAGCTTCAGTTCCAGAGACATCTTTCTGCAGCGCGCGGTCGAACCGAACTGACGCGGCGTATTGTCCACACAGTAGAAGGATGCCAGATGCTCCTTCTTATCCGATACCCGGATCTCATACTGCAGCACTCCCGAATTGCTGTCATATCCCAGATGCTTTCCGTCGCCTTTCACAGGATAATGTACCAGGTTGGAATCAGTTTTCACAGCCCCCTCTGCAGCTGTCTTTTCCCGGCCGTTGGTTCGAATCTCTTCTATATATGGCGGCAGATTCTCTTCTTTGCCTTCTCCTCTCAGTGAACATCCTGCCTGTCCGTAGATTCCTTTCCACTCTCCGCCTGTTGTTCTGTCGATTCCCATAAAGCTTACCGGTTCCTGAAAATCCGCTTTCCAGGAAAAAGAGGCCGCATCACTTTCCGAACCGCTCACGTTCTGAGCTGTAATTTTATAGTTTCGGCAGCTGTGATTTCGAATATTCTCATCCCGAAACCATGGATTCTCTGTTTCTGCAAGCAAATTCCGGCTGTCTGCGCAACATTCTTCATCCGTACTCCCGTAGATCCGGTACAGGCATCTTTCCTGTCCTTCCCACTTCAACAGCAGAGAGCAGTTTTTCTCTTCCCATAGCCCACGGACGTCTTTTGGCGCTTCCGGGCATTCTGCATTTGCCGGCACACTGCACGGGATGATAAGCTTCCAGGAAACCTTCATGTTATTCTGCCCCTGAAGTGTCAGCGTCACACGATTTTCAAAGGCATCCAGGTGCAGTCTGCCTCGTACCTCTTCGCATGGATATTCTCCTTCCGCCTCCAGCTTCAGATTCTGATATTCTCTGCCATCCGGAAGCTTCACTTCGATCCTGCACGCTTCACCGGCGGGAAGCTCACAGATTCCGGAAAGGATACCGGCTTCTCCGTCCGCTTCATACGACTCCCAGCGGACATTCTGCAGCTCTACAGCTCCCTGCATCACATGGCGGCTTGAAGAGATCACCTGCGGATGGCCAGTCACCTTCCGCACGGAAAGCATCCTGCTTTCCCCTCTCCGGACCCGCTGACGCAGGGTCTGTGTCCCTTCCAGTTTTCCCACATAAGTATCGTTCCAGAAATCATATACGTGATATTCTGCCTCCAGCTCCAGTCCAAGACCACCGCTGAAAGCATCCCCGGACAGAGGAGCTTCAATCATTTTATCCTGCAGCCGGTCGCCGTTATACAAAATCACCTGATGCCAGTCTTTTTCCACCTCATAATCATAGACCTCCGGCCAGAGCTTTCCCAGAAAAGCGTCCGCAGGCCGAAAGCTTTTCCTCTCTTTATGCTGAGGATAAATTCTGGAAAGAGCGTCCACCGCCTCTTTACTCAGATTTTCAAAGCCGTTTGCCAGCAGAAGCCGTCCGGATACCGCATAGGCCATGGTGACAAGGGTGTGCAGCTCGTCTGCGCTCTGTGCGCGCATCAGATCCTTGCTGTCCATATCATAATTGGTCACCACCCGGTTTTTATACCATCGAAGGCCTATTTTACTGATCATCTCGGGCGGCATGTCCGCCGTATCATCCTCCGTTCTCTGGGAATCCACCCAGCCAAGCGTGACATCCAGGCCGGTCTCAATCCCGCGCTCATCGATATAGCTGTCCTTCCCCATCCCTTCTTTGGCCAGTCGGAACGCATTTATATAATTCAGAGCCGTGGTAGCATAGTCATCCTCAAAGCCGCCTTCCTCATCCCACGCCGTGCCGGGATAATCGAACATCAGTCCTCTGACACCGCCCTCTCGAAGATTCCGGTATACCTCCCTCATGTGTTCCTGAAATCCGGGATCGGTGAAATCATACCCTATCGTAGACTGATAGGCTCCGTTCAGGAACTCGCCCTTCCGGCAGTTTCCTTCATTAAATAGGGTATGCTCCGGATACTGCTTTACATAATCCTCAGAAACTGCACTTGTCTGAAAATAGGTGAGAGGGATTCCGCCCAGATCATTTACCGCTCCCGCCCACTTTGCGGTTGTCTCATATGGCGCTGTATACCGTCCGTTTCCTTCCTTTTCGTCCTGATATCTGCGCCAGTGCTCGTCGTCCCACCAGCCCTGCTGGGTATTTCCTCCATTGTGATCCTGGCCGTAATAGTCCGGAACCAGCCTGACTGCAGCAGGAGCATATTTCAGGAAGCCGGAGTTCCGGATACTTTCCATCTCTCTGACCGCACCGCCAGAAGTGTTCAGCTTCTCCCCGCTCACATTCATCATATCATAGAATTCCGCATACCACAGGCATACGCTGGGAAAAGAATGAAGATTCGGCTCAGCCTTCTGAGTCAGTGCCAGCCTTTTTCCATAAACCTCCAGCGAATGGAAAGGATCTTCCGTATAAAGATCCAGGTAAAAAAGATCTCCCCGGGGAAAATACTCCTGTCCATCATCCACTCTTTTTCCATAGGGATCCCGAGCGCACAGCTTCAGCAGCGCATAATCCTCCTTTTCCTCACTCCGCACCTCAAGCTCCGCATATTTTGCAAATTCCGTATAGGTCAGACCGCCAAGCACCACGGAGCGCATGCTCCGGCCCTCTGAAAAAGTGAAAAGCGCATTGTTCCGGCTCTTAAGAGATCCGCCTTCCTGCACGCGCGTTTCAAAAGCGCCGCTGTTTCCATCCAGCAGCTTTGCCCGTTTCAGTCCCTCACTCCCCCGAAAAGCCGATCCACCTGCAAGCGGGCTCAGCTCCTTCAACCGCACCGTCTGTCCACTGTGGTTTCTGCAGCCGCAGCAAAGCGCAAGAAAGGCTTCCCCCTCATACAGGATAAAACCGACGAGCACACCGCTTCCGCTTTGATCCAGACTGTCAATGCGAAGCATCCGGCCGGTTCCGAGGCGGTCTGAAATCTCCTCCGTCGTCCAGCAGCAGGTCATGCCTTCCCCATTGCTTTTCCATGCACCGGCGGCTGCATATGCATCCTTCAGAACCGGTTCTTCTCCACACTTTCCGGCGCTCCATGTCCCTTTTTTCAGATCAAACCGGATGCCGGTCACTCCATTTTCAAAAGTCACCGTTCCATCGGCCTCAATGATCCGTACCCCTTCTCTTTTCATCTTTACCTCCGTGCTATATCTTATATTCCCGGTTTGCCAGAACATTTTCCCCAAATTCCAGCCTGTAGCTGCCCCCTGCCTGCGTGGGGAAAGAAAGGACTGCTCCGTCCCATCTTCCTTCAGCGCCGCTTACTCCCGTCAGCCCGCGGGCCTTCACCCTGCAGATTCCGCCCAGCCGGGAACGTATCTCCGCCTGTCTGATCCAGCATTTTCCCCAGCTTACGGAAACCTCAAAGCCGCCTCTGGCGCGGAATCCGGAAAAGCTTCCCTGATTCCAGTCCACCGGAACTGCGGGCAGAAGTTCAATAAAGCTCTGATGGCTCTGAAGAAGCATCTCCGCGACGCCCGCCCCCAGTCCGAAAATGGCGTCAATCTGCTGATGGGTATCCGTGAGCATTCCGGCGCCAAGTCCCGCGCCTGTACTTTTCAGCAGCCGGCCGCACTCCAGGGAATTGTGAAACCGGGCCATGAGGCAGACTCTCCATGCTCCGGGCCAGCCCCCCTGCTCCGCCGCATGTAACGTGCGACGTTCCATGCTTCTTTCCGCCGCTTCCAGCAGCTCCGGCGTTTTTTCCTGTGTGATCAGGTCACCGGGATAAACAGGATACATATGTGAGGTATGGCTCATCCCCGGCGTGCATTCCTCATAATCGCTGTACCACTCCAGAAGCTGGCCGTATTTTCCCGTTTTGTAGGGGGGGAAGCGTTTCACCGCCTCATCCAGCCTGTCCGGGAGAGGGTCCTCCGTAAGCTTCAGATCCGAAGCCGCCTGAATCGTGTTTGCAAAAAGCTCCCTCAGAATACTCATGTCCATGGTGGACGCCATGCTGACCGCACTGATCTGCGGATGGTTGGGAGAGCAGCGGCTCGCCACGGCGATTTCATCCAGAAGCTGCTCGGCCGTCTCCTCATCCCCTGTCAGGAATTTATTCTCCGGAGATATGGAAGGGGCAGTTACCAGATATCCGTCCTGATTTTCCGTCAGGAATTCCAGCATAAACAGAGAAGCCCCACGCAGTACCGGATACATCCGCCTCAAAAATTCCAGGTCTCCGGTAAACCGGTAATGGGTCCAGATGTGCTGACACATCCATGCTCCGCCGAAAGGCCACCAGCTCCAAGATGCATCTTCGCAGCTCGGCTCTGTGGATCTCCAGAGATCCGCATTATGATGGGTTACCCAGCCGTCCGCATGATAGTATTCCCGCGCCGTCCTTTTTCCGGCTTCCGACAGCTGGGTCAGAAGATCCATGAGCGGGAGATGGCATTCCGGAAGGGCCAGCGTCTCGCAGGGCCAGTAATTCATCTCCACGTTGATGTTGTTCGTATAGTTGCTGGACCAGGGCGGCATCACCGTGTCGTTCCAGATCCCCTGCAGGTTCATCGCCTGACTGCCCGGACGGGAAGCGGCTATGGTCAGATACCGGGAATACTGCAGGAACAACGCCGCAAGAGAGGGATCATCCACGCCCTTTGCACAGCAGGCAAGTCTACCGCTCAGGGGCAGACTTCCGCTCCATTCCCTTTCAAGATCCAGATCCACTCTGTTGTAAAGACTCTGGTAATCTTCCACGTGCTCTTTTTTCAGAGCTTCCGGTTCCCGGCCCTCCAGCATATCCAGCTTTTCCCGCAGTGTTCGGAGCACCTTCTTCTCATCCGGATCTCTGGGCTGTCCGAACCCGGCATAATTGGTTCCGGCCTTTATGGCAAGAAGCACAAAAGAAGCGTCGTTCACATACACCCGGCTTCCGTCGGACCACACCGTTCCGTCGCAGGAAATTACCCTTGCCGTCCCTGCGAACCGGAGTGCCTTTGATTCTTCCGGATCCTTCCACACCATGCGCGGAGTGACCGGCGTATAGCTGGGTTCCGCATGATCCGGTGCAATTCCGGCAATCCATGCTTCTCCTTCGCAGGTCCCGTTCTGCGCATGCAGTTCCGATTCCAGGCAGAACGCCAGATTCAGAGGACCTGTTGTATTTTCCGCCGCCTCTTCTTTCCGCACTCTTTCCGCAGTACAGCAGAAGAAGGCGGCATCTGCAGGATAGCTGACAAACAGCTCTTCCCGATACCGGATTTGATCTCTGACCCAGGAAACCGTCTCAACCGCCTGCCCCAGATCCAGCGTTCTTTCATACTCCGTAATATCCCCCGCCGAAGGCTCCAGAACCATTTTCAGGGGCATATTTCTCCTGTTGTTCCTCTGTCCGAACGTAAGATGAAGCGACGCAAGCGGCAGATAGGTTTCAAACCAGCGCCCTTCCATGTCATTATTGATCACATCGTTGGCTTCCTTCACCCTTCCCTCAAGCGTCAGACGCCTGGCCTCCATCAGCTTTTCATAATGCACCGGATTGCTGTGAAAGCTCTCGCTTCCGGACCAGAGCGTATCCTCGTTGATGACGATGGTCTCAAGAGGAACCTTTCCCATTACGGCCATCCCCAGATGTCCGTTTCCCAGATAATGCGCATCCGCAAATTTCTCCGCCGGCGTATTCTCCCGCAAAAAATATGCTTTCATAACTCTCTCCTTTCCCGTATCCTCTGCCTTCCGGCCTTTTTCATTCTGCTTTTACTCTATTCGATTTCGAATGGCAGATCAATGGCAAAATTCATTAATTTCTATCTGTATGCAACAAAAAACTGTTTTCCGCATCTTCGTTAAAAACATACATGAAATGGTGGATTTTGGCATTGTCTAATAAGCATAAATCATATAAATTAGATTTATATCCAGATATCTTCATGGATTCATTCGTCGATTCAACCAATTCATTTATATCAAAAATGTCAATGCCGCCTGCAGCGGCGGAAAGAAAGGAAGGGAAAGAAAAAATGGCTGGCTGGATTTACACGGAAAACGGCTTCTGGGAACTGGAAGCGGAAGGAAAACGGATTTTAAAGGCGTATGCCCGTGCTGAAAGTACAGATGGACGATGCGTTGACACTCGCACCGCCAGGCTGGAAGAGCGCACGCAGGAAGACGGAATGCAGACGCTGCGCTTCTTTGGGGAAGAAGGGCTGATTCTGACGGAACGTCTTTCCGTCACTCCCGGAGGCATGGCCTGGGCGGACTGCACGCTCCAGGAGGCGGACGGCACAGAAGCGGCCTCAAGGCTTCTCACACCGCTTGTTTTCTCCGCGCCGGATGCAAAGGAGGGAATCCCGGCACCCGCCATCTGGAAGAATCTGTGGATCCGTATGCTCTGCGTACCGTACGACAACACCATGTGGCTTCGTTACGAAGCGCTTCCCCTGAAGGCGGGACGGCGCAGCTATGATCTGTCGGTGATTTACTCAGAGGACAGCAGGGAAGGAATTCTGGTGGGCGCTCTGGACTTTGACTGCTGGAAAAACGGAATCGTCTGCTCCGCCACGGATGCCAATACTCTGGAGGCCCGCTGCGGTATGGCGGACGAAGGAACCCATGACACGCAGCCGCACGGCATCCTGCGCGGCGCGCAGGTGTCCTCTTCCCGGTTCGGCGTTCTGTACGGCGCGGATTACCGGAAACTGCTGGAAGCGTATGGAGACTTTCTTTCCGCCGAACGTCCTCCGCTGAAATGGGAACAGGGCGTACCCTTTGGCTTCAACAGCTGGGCCGGCCTCGCTTTCCGCCTGAACGAAGAGCGCTATGAAAATTCCGGAGAATTTGTCAGAACGGAGCTGATGCCCGGAGGCTATGAAAATCAGGGAACTACCTACGTAAACCTGGATGCGGGCTGGAACGTCATGAGCCCGGAACGGCTTGCCGCCCAGGCAGATCGGCTGCATCAGGCTGGTCAGAAGGCCGGTATCTATGATGCTCCCTTTGCCTTCTTTGGACGCGATCCGGAAGAAGAAATTCCCGGCGTTCCCGGCCATTTTTATAAAGAGATCCTTCTTCGGGACGAAAAGGGCCGCTTCCTTCCCAGGGTGGACGGCGCCATTCCCTATGACGTTACCCATCCTCTGTGGGAACGGATGACCCGATACAAGTTCGAGCGGTTCGTCCGGTGGAATTATGACTATGTAAAGGTGGATTTCATGACCCACGGCGGCATGGAAGGCTGCCATTCTGACCGGACCATATCGACCGGCAGACAGGCCATTAACCGCGCTTACGCATTTCTGGACGACCTGCTGGATGAAAAAAAGATTGGAAGGCCTTTCTTCATCAGCCTTTCCATCGCTCCCATTTTCCCATACGGCTACGGACATGCCAGACGGGTATCCTGCGATGCTTTCGGAACCGCACAGGATGTGGAGTACGAACTGAATTCCCACACCTATGGCTGGTGGCTGAACGGTCGCCTGTACCAGTATAATGATCCGGACCATATCGTCCTGCTGAAGAGCTTCGGCATGGAAAAGGATAACACGGAGGGGGAGGCAAGAGCCCGCTATACCACAGCCGTTATCGGCGGTACGGTCATGATGCTCAGCGACGACTATGAACGTCCGGAGGCCAGAGAACGTGCGAAGAAGCTGGCCTGCAATCCTGCGGTAAACCGGATCGCAGCGTCACAGATCGCCTTCCTGCCTGTGGAGTCGGCAGAAGGCAGTGCTTCCAGGGCTTACACCGCCGTTGTAAACGGAAAAACATGCGTTGCGCTCTTCCATTGGGAAGACAGAAAAGAGACCGTCATTCTGGATGCGGCACGCGCCGGACTGAAAAGGGACACGGCATATACGGATCTGTGGAGCGGCAGGACCTTCCGAAGTGAAAACGGACTGCTTCACTGGGAAATCGATGGATGCGATGCGCTTCTGCTGCAGGAGTGCTGATAAACAGAAACAGCACATACGGATCGGTCTTTGCGGCCCGCCATCTTCAGGGCGGGCCGGAGATCAGCCAAAAGGGAGGGAATAAACTATGATGCTGGAAGAACTGGTAAATCAGCCGTTTGAGGCCAGGAAAATGTACAAAAGGAATGTTGTCCCGCAGGTCATTCTGCGGGAGGACTGCGGACGGGCCAGTGTGGAATTTCTGGATAACGGCACCTTTTTCTATCTGAAAGACGGTGCGCGGGTTCATCACGGCTTTTCCTGTGCGGATACGGAAACGGGGAACCGGATCAGCACCAGAACCGCAGCCCTTCAGAGCCGCAGTGCGGAAGCGGTCTCTGACTGCCTCGGAAACGGTCGGCAGATCATAAGCGTTTATGAAGAAAAGGGCCTGACACTCACACAGAAAATTGTCCTGTATTCGGAAGGAGACCTGACTGTTCAGATTTTCCTGAAGGAAGATGGAAAACTGACCCGGACCCGATACATGGTTCCGTATTCTGCCCCATATCCGGATGCCTCCGGGAAACGCATTTTTCTGTCTCTGGACCAGAAAATGCTGCTGGTTCCCTATGATAATGACATGTGGCTCAGATATGAGTCCTGTGTTCCCGCTGCAGGGAGACCCAGCTATGACGTGACTGCCATTTACGATGAGGATACGATGGAGGGAATGGTGATCGGCGCTCTGGATTTTGACGTCTGGAAGAATGCCATCCGCTGGAATGCCCACGATGCCAGAAGCCTTATTGCCTTCTGCGGAATCGCGGACGGCGGGACCCATGATGTATGTCCACACGGCATTGTGGAGGGCTGGGAAGTCGCCTCCGCCCGCTTCGTATTAAGCTGGCAGCAGGATATCCGCAAAGGTATGGAGCATTACGGCGATCTGTGCGCAAAGATCCGCCCCGCCAGACCATGGAAAAACGGAAGGGTTCCTTTCGGCTGGAACAGCTACGCCGCACTCGGCGGCACCCTGACCGTGGAGCACTGGAAGCAGGCCGGAGAATTTATGCATGAGTCGCTTCCCAATTACTGTGATGAGGATGGCGTTTCCTATGTCAATCTGGACGGGGCCTTCGGGCTTGACTATGACCGTATCCGGGAAATCATCGGGGAAATTCATGCACGGGGCCAGAAAGCGGGCTGGTATGCCGCTCCCTGCAACTGTCCCGCTGCACTGGCTGAGCTGCCCGTAAAGGGAACCGATCTGAAGGTAAAGGATCTGTTCCTGAAGGATTACGAAGGCAGGCCTCTTCCGCCCGCAGATAACACGGTTCCCTTTGATGTGACGCATCCGGTATGGGAGGCTTATGCCAGAAAGAACATTCGTGTTCTGACCGACCTCGGTGTGGATTATATCAAGATCGATTTTCTCTCCCATGGTTCAGTGGAGGGAGATCACTATATCAAAAATGTGACAGGACGCATGGCTCTGAATCGGGTCTACAGCCTTCTTCAGGAGGAAATCGATGCCTGCGGACGGGAAATTTTCATCAGCCTCTCCATCGCGCCGCTGTTCCCCTATTTCCTCGGCAACGCCAGAAGATGCTGCTGCGACTCCTTCGGCCATTATGACGATGTCCGCTATGTGCTGAACGCTCTGAATTTTGCGTGGTGGACAAACGGACGTATTTACAGGTATAATGATCCGGACCACATTCCGCTGTATCATTCCATCATCGACGGTCGGGGAACCACCACGGAAAACGAAGCAAGATCCCGTTATTATTCCGCGGCCATTTCGGGAACGGTTATGATGCTTTCGGACAACTATGGTCCTGAAGGCGATCCTCAGATCATAGAGGAATGCCAAAGAAGGGCTAAAACCTTTGCCAATGATGCGGCGGCAAACCGGATTGCCCGGATCGGAAAAGCTTTTGTTCCTGTAGAGCTTCGGGACGGCACAACTCCGTTTTATACCCTCTCTCACGAAGGGCGGTATTATGCGGCCATCTTCAACTTTTCGGAAGATACGGCCGAACTGTCCTTTGAGGCGGGAAAAGGCTCTCTTCCGGAGAAAGGCAGCTTTTTCGATATCCATGGCGGTGAAAAAACGCCCTATGACGGCAGGATCAGCGTGACGTTATCCGGCCGGGACGCCGTAATTCTGGAGGTAATCCCGGACTGACAGTCATCCAAAAAACCGGATTCTCCTCCCCAGAGGGAATCCGGTTTCTGCCGTCAGCCAGACAGCAGCAGGAAGGAGACTGATATGAAAAAATGGTTCTCCGCCCAGAAGCAGCAGACAAAAATTATGCTGTGGTATACGATTTTCGCTCTGCTTCCCATGATATTTATCACCTTATATACTTACTTTTTTACCCGCCAGCTCATGCTGGATAATCTGAACAAAAACCTGGACAGCCAGATCGAACAGATCGCATGGGATCTGGAAGATACCACCGGGGATTATTATACTATCTCAAACATGCTGTATATGGATGAAACCCTGTGGAGTTATCTGAAGGCCGACTATTCCGAAAGAGGCTACGAGGATCTGTACCTGTATGTGGATCAGCTCTTTTCCAATATCCGGATGCTTTATCCGGAAATCAGCGGCCTGTCTGTTCTCAGCACCAACGATACGCTTCCGCGCGATCACTATTACTTCTATGTCATGAGTCAGGAGGAACTGGAATCGGAAAACCGGGAATTGCAACAGGCGGGAAATGTTCTGCAGATGTACCGTATGGAGGACGGCAGCCTCTGCTTTATCCGTTTCATGAATCGCTATGAAACAGGAACAAACCGCAATTTCCTGCTGATCAGCATCGATCGCAGCGTCATTTCCCAGATTCTGAACGCCGGCGATGATACGTTCACAATTCTTCTCGTAGATGCGGACGGAACCATCCTGGTGTCCAATCGGGAAGAACTTACCGGACAATCCAGGGAAACGCTGGATCTCAGAAAGCAGGTGATCCGTGAACAGGAAACCTCCTGCTGCGGCCAGCTGATTCTGTATACGGATTCCCGGATTTTTGAATGGCCGATCCGCCGGACAGCGCTTCAGATTTTCCTCCTCTTTTCCGTTTCCTCCGGCCTCGCTTTCGCGGCCATCGCCAGATACAGCTGGCATTTTCAGCAAAATGTGGAAAAAGTTTTAAACGGCGCCACCCGGATCAGTTATGGCGACTTCTCCTGCAAAATTCCCAATGTGGGAACAGACGAAATCGGCATGATTGCCGAAGCCATAAATACGTTGGGAGAGCGGATCCAGACCACCATTGAGGAATCCTATGAAAAGGAACTGAAACGGCAGATTTCTGAAAGAAACCAGCTTCAGGAGCAGATCAATCCCCACTTTCTGTACAATGCTCTGTCCTCCATTTCCTCCATGGCGCTGAACAACAATGATCCGGAAACCAGCTAGGCCATTGTATACCTTGCCGATTTCTATCGAATTTCCCTCAATCAGGGAAAGCAGGAACTCACCATCAGGGAGGAGTTCCGGCTTCTGGAAAGCTATATGAAGATCCAGCAGGTACGGTTCGGAGACGGAATCGAACTGGAATACGATCTGGATGAAAGCCTGTTGGAGCATAAGGTCATGAAACTGACACTCCAGCCCATCGTGGAAAATTCCATCCATCACGGAAGGAGAGATGATTCCGACAGCTTCCACATTCTGATCCGCCTCTACCGTACGGAAGAACAAAGCGCGCTCCAAAAAACCGTCCTCGAGGTCATTGACGACGGAATCGGCATTCCACCGGAAAAAATGCTGGAACTGCAGGATTCCATGGACCAGTCCGTAGGCGGCTATGGACTGAAAAATGTCAATCTGAGGATTAAGCTTCAGTATGGCCAGGAATACGGGATCAGCATGGAAAGCGAAGAAGGCTTCGGTACCAAGGTCAGGATCGAACTTCCCTGACTTTGGTACTCCCACAGAATTTTTGGAGGTCCCCATGAAAAAACTGATAATGTCCGGCGTCTGTCTGATCTTCCTGTCCCTGCTCCTCGCTGCGGGCTGCGGTCAGAGAGAAGACCGGCAGGCGACCGGAAGCATCAATTCTTCCGGAGGCACGAATTCCTCCGCCGGCTCGGACGGGGAAGAATACGTACTCACCCTCTTTGATAAAAATTCCGACCGTCACTCCTTTGACGACCGGATCGCGCAGGAGATCATGAGGAGGACGGGAGTCCGTATCCAGGTGATCGATTCTACGGATGATGCTGCTGAAAAAGAAGAGCTGATGTATACCTATCAGGACTATCCCGACATGATCAAGGTGGATCTCGAATCCATTTCCAAATACCAGGATGCAGGATACCTGATCGACCTCTCCCCTTATCTTTCCCGGCTTCCGGCTGTGGAGGAAATGTACGGAGACATGCTGAACCGATACCGCACAGAAGACGGGGCTCTGTATTATCTCGGCAATTGGTACGGAGAGGATCTGGATGCGGTATCCGGCTTCCAGATCCGGTACGACTACCTGGTGGAACTGATTGGAAAGGAAAGGGCGGACAGCGACGAACCCTTCACCCAGGAAGAGTTTCTGCAGCTGCTCCGGGACTTCTCTGAAAAATATCCGGAAATCGATGGCCAGCCCTCGATCCCCTTCACCACCTGCCTTGATTACGACTATCTTGCCGCCGTACGGGGAATGTACGGAATGAAGACCTACCACGAAGAAAACGGACAGCTGCAGCATCTCGTAAAAGATCCCGAATATATAAAGATGCTTTCCTTTCTCAACCAGATGTACCGCGAGGGACTTCTGGATAAGGAATGGGTTCTGAACCGGCAGGAACTGTATCAGGAGAAGATCAGAAGCGGCAGGGTGTTCGCTACTGCCTGCGCCTATTGGGATATTTTCAACGAAAACTCTCTCCTTCGCGCCGAAGGCGGGAACAATGCTTACTATGCCTGCTACAAGGTGCTGGGCGAAGGAGTGGCTGCGTCCGAAACCACCTATGGAGGCCGGAATTCCATGGGCTGGGACGCCATCGCCGTAACAGATCACTGCCAGAATATGGATGCCGCCCTGAAAGTGATCAATTTTCTTGCCAGCGAAGAGGGACAGTATTTGATGCTCTGGGGAATCGAGGGCGAGGACTGGAGTTATGTGAACGGGGTGCGTACGCCGAGCGAAGAAAATCTGGAGCTTTTCACAAGAAGCGTTAGCCGGGCCATTGAGCAGACTTCCGTACGGCGCTGGATCTGGTTCATAAAAAATGGGAACGGAAGCGACGGTTCTCCCTACGATATGATGACCAAATACCAGCCCACGCTGGAAGCTCAGCTCGCCAACCGGCGCATGGAGGGAGACTACTGGGATACCTCCGCATATCTGGGACTGGATCCGGAAAGCGGGACTGAGGAATCCCTCATGTGGACCAGCATCAAAAACATTTACGATGAAGCCTTTCCCCGGATGGTGAACGCGGACAGTGAAGAAAGTATGCTCAAAATGTATGAAAAGCTGCTGCTGGATATGGAGGCGGAAGGACTGTCCCCGGTGGAAGCAATCTGGACACAGAATTATCAGAAACGGATGGAACAATGGGAGGAATAAGCATGCTGCGGATTTTACTGGTAGACGATGAACCCCTTGAACTGCAGGCGCTCCGGGACCATGTGGACTGGAAACGTCTCGGCATCGATCAGGTAGATACAGCCAAAAATGGCCGGATCGCATATGAAATGGTTTTGGATCAGGAGCCGGACATTGTCATTACGGATGTCCATATGCCGGTCATGGACGGTATTATGCTGGCCCGGAAGATCCGTGACCTGAATCAGAGGATCAAGGTGGTCTTTCTGTCCGGTTACGACGATTTCTCCTATGTGCAGTCCGCTCTGCAGATGGGGGCGGCAGACTACCTCCTGAAGCCCTTTACTGCGGCGGATATCGAAAATGTGATTCTGAAAGTGAAAGAAGCGCTGAACCGGGACATGCTCTTTACCCATTCTCTGGAAACTCTGGAGCAGCAGCTCCTGGAACGGCTTTGCCTGGAAGGGGATGCGCAGCAGCCTGTGCTTCTTGAGGAATTGGCCCGCACCAGAAAGCTTTCTTCCGGCGCAGATCAATATGGCATGATGATCTTTTTCAGCGTTTCCGGGAAGTCCCTGGTGGATCATCTTCTGAAATATGTGGCCGGTATCCATGCGGCCTGGATGGATGAAAACAGGCTCGGTATCATTCTGCGGGGATATGCGGATCCATACGACAACGGACTTAAGATCCAGGAACTGCTTGAAAAGCTGACCGGTTTTCCCTACAGCGGTGCATATCTGGCAGAACGCTCACTGAAGGATACACAGCTGCGTTCCTCCTGGCAGGCGCTTAAGGAAATGGAAGACGATGTCTATTACCTGCCTGCGGGATCCTTTGTAAAAGTTTCCATAGCGCCGGACGGAACGATTTCTTCTGACTTTTCATTTTACCCCCCACACGTTTTCACCGACCTGCCGGACAGCGTGCTGGAAGAAGCGCTCAGCCGGCTGGAACAGCTTTTTCCCTATGAGAACGAGACGGAAACGGAGGCGGAAATCGACCGGCTTCTGAAACGGCTGAGAGAAATGCGGCTTTCCCGGAGGTCGCTGGAAAACGCCATATGGCGGATGCTTCTGCTCCTGGAGCGCAGACTTTCCTCCGGCTCCGGAAGTCCTTACAGACCTGCGCTTTCTCTGACTCAACTGGAGGGATGCCGCTGCGTGGGAGAACTGAAGACGCTGCTGCTTGGCTCCTTCCGCCAGGTTCTGATCACCTATCAGGAAAATGCGGGCGGAAAAAATGCCTACGTGGTCCGCAGGGTGAAGGAATACGTCCAGCAGCACTATGGAGAACCAATGACAGTGGATGCCATCGCCGATGAAATTCACTTTTCCGTCAACTATGTCCGTTCCATCTTCAAGGAAGGGACTGGACAGACCATTCTTGAATATGTGACGGATTACCGCTTTGCCAGAGCCTGCGAACTTCTGAAGGATCCTACTCTGAAAGTCAGGGAAGTCGCAAACATGGTGGGTTACGAAAACATCTCCTACTTCGGCTCCGTCTTTACTAAACGCTATCATCTGACCCCGAACGAATACCGGAAAAAATTTCTTTAATGAAAACCCGACCCCGGCCGTTTTTCAGCGCAGGATTATAAATTGTGTATTTTGAATAAAAATAGTCTAAATTCATTCATATTTTGATATAAATTGTAAATATGGAATATTTATCTTCCGTTATTATTTATGTATTATTGTTTTATCAAAGAGGAATTGTGGCACTAATACACTAAAAGGAGGATCATGGTATATGAAAAAGAAACTTGCGTTACTGCTTGCCTCGGCGCTCGTAATCGGAACACTTGGCGCCTGTGGCAACTCCTCTTCCACCACATCTTCCGGCGGAGGAGATTCCACTCCCGCATCTGAAGTGGCAGAAGGCTCCGAAGATTCAGGGGAGGCTGCCGCCGTGGCCGTTTCCAATGAAGGAGAGTTTGCCGAGGACGGTACTCCGATCATCTCTTTCTTCGATAAGAACTCCGGGACCAGGACCTTTGACGATCCAGTTGCTCTGGAACTGATGAATCGTACGGGCGTCACCATCAATCTGATCAGCCCCACTGGAGATCCTGCAGAAAAGCTTTCCCTGATGCTGGCAGGTCAGGACTATCCCGACATCGTTTTGATGGACAGAGGTTCTGATATTGTAAATCAGTACATTGAAGCGGGGGCTCTGATCGATCTTTCCCAGTATTGGGATAAGCTTCCCAACGTTGTCGAGATGTACGGCGATACACTGAACAAGACCAGATATACCGACGGGGGAAACTATTACCTTTCTAACTGGTACGGCTACGATCCTGATCCCTCCAATGGCTTCATCATGAGATATGACATTATGATCGAGCTGGTGGGACAGGAAAGAGCAGACAGTGACGAACCCTTCACCTTCTCTGAAATGGTGGAAATTCTGAAGCAGTTCAAAGAAAAATATCCGGAAATGAACGGTCAGGAAAGCGTTGCCCTGACCATGGGAGAACCCAGTAACAACGACAGTCTGAACGGCGTTTTTTCCGGTATGTACGGCATGAAGACCTACTACGTGGACGAAAGCGGAAACCTGCATTACAAAGTAAGTCATCCTGACTATCTGAACGCTATCCATGACATGAACACCCTGTACAGAGAGGGTCTTCTGGACAGAGAATGGACCTCCAACAATCAGGAGCTTCGTAATCAGAAGCTCAGCCAGGGCAATGTATTCGGCTATCTTGGTTCATACTGGGATCCTGACGCCGCAAGTGCAGCACTGATGCAGACCAGCGGTAATGAAAACGCAGAGTATCTTGCCTATAAGGTTATTCCGGACGGTTCTGATCCGGATGCGACTACCCTGTGCGGCAGAAGTTCTCTTGGTTGGGATGCCATCGGTATCACCACCAACTGTAAGAATCTGGAAGCTGCTCTTGCCTTCATTGATTACTGCGCAAGCCAGGAAGGACAGGATCTTCTTCTTTGGGGTATTGAAGGACAGGATTGGGAATTTGTTGACGGCGTGCGTACCCCCATTGGCGACATCATGGAACGCTACACTGCAGATCCTACCAATACCGTAAACGATACCGGAATTACCAAATGGACCTGGTTCGTTAAGAACAGCAGACACGCAGACGACGATACCGCCAGCCGTATCTTCTGGAATGAAACGGATCGCTCTACAGATTTTGCCTACAAGAATCTCACAAATACTTATTGGGACACTGCGGAATTTGACGGACTCGTTCCTACCGGAAACAGCCCGGAAGCACTGAAGGCTCAGAAGGTGCAGGACATCATCAATCAAGCTTATCCTAATATGGTCAACGCAGCAACGGTCGAAGAATGCGATGCGGTTTATGAACAGATGATGAGCGATCTGGAAGCTGCAGGCATGGCAGACGTAGAGGCCGTCATGACAGAGACCTACAATGAGCGTATGGAACTGTGGAACGCCACAGAAGAATAATCTGTCTGACATCCGACCACATTCCTCACTGAACTGAATCAAACAGCACTTGGAAAGGCAGTTTGTCAAAACTGCCTTTCTTCAAAAGGAGGATCTTCTATGGCAAAAAAGACAGCGGTAAAGTCTTCTGGAAAATCCCTCAAAACAAGACTCTGGAACCAGCGCTACCTGTTTCTTTTGATGATTCCGGCCCTTGTATGGGTAATCCTGATCTGCTACGCTCCAATGACCGGCCTTTACATGGCATTTACCAATTACAGGCCAACCCAGAACGGATACTGGTCCGATCTGCTGAATGCCCCTTTTGTGGGATTCGAATGGTTCGAATACTTTTTTGAAAACGATTTTAAGATGATCATGCGCAACACACTGGCAACCAGCCTTCTTACGTTGCTGTTTTCCTTTCCCGCGCCGATCCTGATCGCAGTGTTTTTAAATGAAGTGAAAAATATGAAGGTGAAGAAGTTCGTACAGACCGCTTCCTACCTTCCTTACTTTATATCCTGGGTTATCGCTTCCAACATTTTTCTGACCTTCCTGTCCGGAAACGGCGTTGTCAACGATCTGCTGGTGGCTCTTCACATCATCGATGAGCCCATTCTTTTCTTCCAGAAAGGCGAGTATTTCTGGTGGATTATTGCTTTCGCCAACACCTGGAAAAATATGGGCTATAATGCCATCATCTACCTGGCGGCTATCTCCGGCGTGGACCAGGGGCTTTATGAGGCCGCCGAAGTGGACGGTGCCAACCGGGTTCAGAGAATCTGGCATATTACCCTTCCCGCCATCCGCGGCACGATCTGCATCATGCTGATCCTTGCAGTAGGCGGCATTCTGACCACCGGCTTTGAACAGCAGCTGTTGATGGGCAACAATGCGATTCTGAACTACTCCGATGTTCTGGATACCTACGCTTACCGTTACGGCCTGACCAAGGGCATGTATTCCTATGGTACCGCTGTCGGCATGTTCAAATCCGTTGTTTCCTTCGTCCTGGTGATGTGCGCCAATAAGATCACCGCGAAGCTGAACGACACAGCACTGTTCTAAAGGAAAGGAGGACAATTATGGCAAAGACGGCTGTAAAAACAAAAAAGAGACCGTTAAAACGGACTCCCAGCGAATGGGTGCTGGACATCTGTAAGGTAGTCTTTCTCTCCCTGGTTACGATTGTCACGGTTTATCCTTTCTGGAACATTTTCATCGTTTCCATCAATGACCCTACGGATGCAGTCCGCGGCGGCTTGTATTTCTGGCCCCGTGTATTCAGTGTTCTGAGTTATAAGGAAATTCTCGGAAGGTCCACCTTCACCCACTCCATCCTGGTAACGCTTGCAAGAACCATCATCGGAACGCCTCTGGCTCTGCTGTGTACCTCCATGGTGGCTTATTCCCTGTCCCGTAAGGAATTGATCGGACACAAGTTCTGGAATGTTCTGTTCGTATTCACCATGTACTTCGGCGGCGGCCAGGTTCCCTACTATATGGTTCTGAAAAATCTGGGCCTGCTGGATACTTTTTGGGTATTCATTTTCCCGCTGATCATGAGCGTATACAACATGATTCTGATCCGCTCCTATATCGAATCCATGCCGGATGAGTTGTTCGAGGCAGTGAAGATCGACGGCGGCAATGATCTGGTCGTCTACTGGAAAATCATCATCCCGCTGGCCAAACCCATCCTGATGACCGTGGCGCTTTTCGTTGCCATCAATCAGTGGAATTCCTGGTTTGACGCTTATCTGTATACCTCCAGCGAAAATCTGAAGCCCATGCAGTCCATCCTGGTGGAAATTCTGAACCAGTACAACACCGGTGCAACCACCTCCGCACAGATGTCCAATGCCAAATCCGGCATGACTATCACACCGGACTCTCTGCGTATGGCTGCAACCATGATTGCAACCATTCCGATTATCTGCGTATATCCTTTCATCCAGAAGTATTTTGTAAAGGGTATCATGCTGGGAGCAGTAAAGGGTTGATCTGTAAAAGACATGCTTCTCATCATATATCCGGGTTCGGGAATGCGCTGTCAGGCGCATTTCCCAAGCTTTATTCAGGAAGGGCCTGCGTCCTGCCGGACATTTTCGGCAGACTGCAGGCCCTCTTTTCCTTCTTTTCTTATATCTTTATATTCCGCAAAGATCCCTTACAACCTCTCCCGCCAGGATCAATCCTGCCGCTCCCGGCACGAACACCACGCTTCCCGGAATCGCACGGCGGTCCGGCGCAGGTGTATCTCCGCCGTCGGAAACCGTTGAAGCGCCGCCACACTCCGGCTTTCTGGCTTCCTCTCTGGAATAGACAACCTTGAGCCTGTCCACCCCTCTGGCCTTCAGTTCCCGGCGCATCACGCGCGCGAGCGGACAGACGCTGGTCTGATAAATGTCGGCAACCTCAAGCCGGGAAGCATCCAGCTTGTTGCCAGCTCCCATGCTGCTGATGACGGAGACACCGAACCGGCGCGCGCGCAGAATCAGCTCCAGCTTGGCCGTTACCGTATCCACTGCATCTACAACATAATCCAGACCGCTGAAATCAAATTCCTCCGCGTTCTCCGGCAGAAAAAAGCATTCCCTCGTTTCCACCTCCGCATCCGGATTGATGGACAGAATCCGTTCCTTCATAACCTGCGTTTTATACCGCCCCACCGTATCCAGCGTGGCGATGATCTGTCGGTTCAGGTTGGACAGAGCGACCCGGTCGCTGTCCACCAGCAGGAAATGGCCCACGCCGCTTCTCGCCAGCGCTTCCACCGTATATCCTCCCACGCCGCCGATTCCGAATACCGCCACGCGGGCTCTTTCCAGACGTTCCACGCCTTCCTCTCCCAGAAGAAGTGCTGTTCTTGCAAACTGTTCTTTCATTCAATCTCCTTCATCCCGGCTTTCTGCGATATTTCGCCGGGGTTGTACCCGTAACCTGTTTGAACTGCCGGTAAAAATGCACGGTTCCTGCATATCCGCACAGTCCCGCAACCTGCTCCATTGTCAGGTCCGTTGCCGTCAGAATATATTTGGTATAGTCCACCCGCATCCGGATCAGATCCTGCTGAAAAGGTACACCAAAGCAGTCCGTATACAGGTGCTGAAAATAGGACGGACTCACACCGATCTTTCCTGCACATTCCCTGATATCATGCTTCTGTGTGATGGTATTTTTCAGTTCCATCCTGAGCGCCTGCAGCTTCTCCCGGTACGGGTTCGGCATTTTTTCCTGCCCCCCGTCCTCACAGGATGCGGACAGATGATTAAACAGCACAGCAAACAGCGCATCCACATTCTGCTGCGCATATCTTTCCGGTGCGAAGGAGGTTTCCCACAGAATCTGCCGGATCAGCGCCGTACAACTTCCCGGATCCCGGACCGGGAAGGGCCGGTTGGCGATACGTCTCAGCTCCCGCACCCTGGAATCCTCCGGGCCCTCAAAATGAAGCCAGTCATCCTGGTACTCTCCCTCCGGATTGCCGTAAGAATAGGGCGTACCGGGCGCAAAGAGAACTGCATGCCCCGGCAGCACCGTATAGCTTTTTCCGTCGATTTCAAATTCGCCGCAGGACCGTATCAGAAGAAGCACATAGTTGGGAAGTCCCTCCGGCCGGGACATATGAAAGGCTCTGGGATGTGCCGCACTGCAGCCTCCCTGAATGGCTCGATACATTCGCTTATTCCTCCGCCGCTTCCATTTTCACAGCTTCCCGAAAACCCGTATCACTCATAAATGACAGGATTCGTTAGTTTTTTCATATTATAGGATATTATTTTTTTTCAGTCAATATTATACAAT
>ERZ894229.425-NODE-425-length-37075-cov-11.5159_pt1 | contig 37075 bp, 53 predicted proteins | sample MGYA00380295_ERZ894229 | MGnify/ENA primary metagenome ERZ894229 (study PRJEB32331, sample SAMN06328479) | human gut metagenome | biome: human gut microbiome; feature: stool | host: Homo sapiens | collected 2014-09-17 ... | reverse complement strand
GTCGGCTGAGGTCACGGCGATGACGCCGCGGGTGGTGGAATAGTCGGTATAGAACATGCGCACAAAACGTCGAATCCAACGTTTCCAACGGTTCTCGAACCCTGTGGAATGTTCGGGCACTCAAAAGGCACTCTTCTTTTTTTCAGGGGCAATCATAGTCCGGTGTCAGTGGCGTCCGCAAATGACAGGAGGCGTGGCCGTCTGCATTGCCTGGCCGCGCCTCCTGTCCTGTCACTGTCAGCAAACAAGACGTTGCCCATTCTAACCCTTTTGTGACATCGACCATCTGGAGTAGCGACGGATACACCTCGAAGCACACGCACAGACCTGATAAAACGAGAAAACGCCCCTCCCCCGGCTTCGGCCGAGAGAGGGGCAATATTAAAAATCGGGTGCAAGACTCTCCACAAGCACCCGAATGCGTGATTTTTTACACGCGAAGTTGATTTTCGGATGCGAGTTTGATTCTCACGCCCGAAAATTAATTACGGCGCAAGGGATTGTAGGCCACGCCGAGACCGGACGCGATGAAACCGGCCACAGTCGAAATGTAGCCGCCGACCGCCGCGTCACCGAAGGTCATGAAGCCCAAGCCAACGCAAGAAGCGATGAGGCCGAGCACGTAGACCACGGTACGTACCTGCTTGCTGAACACCGGCGTGTAGGCGTCCGGCTGGGTGTTGTCCTGACCATCCTCACGCTCGTTGGTCAGATTGTTGACGGTGGTCTCCAAAGTCGTGGGAGCGGCATGTTCTGCCATGATCGATCCTCCTTAGAATCGGTTGTTGTTGAGTGCGGTCTGCAATGCTCGTGCGGTGGCGGGCCCGAAGCTCGCGTCCTGCGTAAGGTTGTAGTGGGCTTGGATTGCCTTGATGGTGGCGGGGCCGAGCAGGCCATCGACGCCACAGCCGAGCGTCTTCTGTATTGCGCGGATCAGGTCGCTGCCGGTGCCGTCGTACTGCACGACACTGCTGTCGATGGCGGGACGCCAGTAGGTCTTTTCGTCCGGGACCAATTGGCCGCTGATGATGCCGTCGACGGTGGTGCCCATGACCTGCTGCCAGCGGCGGACGGTCGCCGGGCCGACGTTGCCGTCCACCGCGAGCATGCCGTCGGAAGTATTTGAGGTCGCGGACTGGGCGCCCTGGTATCGCAGATAACAATTCCATGGGTAGTTGTAATAGCCCTTGATGTTGGTTTCGCGGCCGGTCTGGTCGCCGGCCTTGCCGGACACGGTGCCCTTCTCGCTGATCGACGCCTGCGCCAACTGCCCGCCGCCCAAGTAGACGGCGACGTGGTGCACGTCGTTCAGCAGGATGTCGCCGGCCTGGGGATTGCCGTCGACGGGCAGGCGCTTCCATCCGCGCGCCACGAGATTCTGGCTCAGGTTGCCGGTGTAGCTGGCCGAGCCGGTATCGAAGCCCGCCTCCTTGAGGCAGTGGATCACCAAGGATGAGCAGTCGCAGTTGCCTGCCTGCGGATTGAAGTTCCACCGGTCGGCCTGTGAATAGCCGAGGTTGGCGACGGCGCACCAGTAGCGCATCCGATTGACCAAAGTCGTGATGCTTGCCATGTCTAGGCCTCCAATCCTTCGACGGCCTTGGCCGCATCCTCCTCGGACACGACCACAATGTTGTCAGGCGGCAGACTGTCGCCCTGCGGTGTCATTTCCGGAGTCATCGCCACTGTTTCGTCGGCCATGACGCCTCCCTTCCGCCCCGATGCCGGGACAATAAAAAAGGCCACCCCATGTGAGATGGCCCTGGAAATCAGTGAATGTCAGCGCATATGCGCCGAATGATTGAAAATCAGAATGGCGGCGAGGAGGATCACGCATACGCCTCCTATGATGGCGAGACATGTCATTGCCGGTCCTCCAAATATTTCTGCGCGGCCGCGACGATCCAACAATGCGCGTCCAATTTCTCAAGCTTCGCCAGCTCGTATCGGACGGCCTCGGAATGATCATGAGACTGGTCGCCATAGATGAGGGACACCAGAGTGTTCTTGATGGTGTCCCTGCACAATTCGTCGATCCGCTCGTCAAAACGTTCCGTCCGCTCCCCCAATTGACGGGTCTTGGCGAAATGCCTCGACAGGTCACTGTCATACGGCAAACGCGCCGGATTGACATGCGCATACAGGCCGGTACTCAGACACTCCAAGGCACCCGGCCAGCAATTGACGACAAGGGTGATGACGGCGACCGCGCCGCCGACACCACCCACGCTCGCGAGAAAGGTCTGAAGCATCACATCATCGCTCCTTGAAACAATGACCCCGCACAGGGGCCGGAAATCAGTTATCGTATGGCATCATGTCGCCGTCGAACACTGTGGGGCCGGTGCCGCGCGCATCGTACGTCGCCTTGGATTCGAGCTGGATTTGCGACACCATCATGGACGCACCAACCGTGTTGGATGGGCGGAGACTGATCACCAGTTCGGTCGAGTCGGATGGGATCGTGAACTCGAGATCGCATGTCTTCGTCTCGCCTGCGGAGATTTCGCCATACGTCACATTACTGTAGTCGCCGTCGCTGTTTCTGATATAGATCGAGAGCCGTCCGGACGCCTGCTCCGCGTGACACAGCGCCTGAAGATGATACGCGCCCGCGGCCGGCAGGCGGCCTTCCGATTCGTTCAGGAAATATTGCGCGTACACGTCGCCGGTCTCTTCGACCGTGGCCCGCATCCACCTCATGCCGTCAACCGTCGGATAGTCCATCTTGCACAGTGAGACGACCGGAGCGAAGCCGCCGCTGATCAACGGATCCGGGAATTCATTCACTCGTCGCATCATCGCCTCCGATTGTCGCGTCGAGCACATCTTGCGGAATGAGCTTCATTGCGGCCGTGAGCTGGGATTGCAGGATCGCGACCTGTTTCGACAGGTCACCCACCTGCAGGGCAAGCTGGCTGATGACCTCGTTCGCATCGGCTGGAATCTGAACCAAAATAAGCCTCCTAAAAGAAAGGCCCCGCAATTGCGAGGGCCAATGGTCGTGTGGGTCGGTCGGCGGTGGTCATCATGTAGATGCGCGTCACCAGCCTCCCCTTCCCCCGGCATGGTGCCGGGAACATGTTGTCATTCTTCCGTGGTCGGCATCAGGCTTTCGTAGAAGCATTCCTCCGCCGTCTCCAATCTGGCCGACACCTGCTCGTCGGCTAGGAATTCGCGTAACGCGGTTTCGTCGACCAGTGACATGTCGACGCCCGACCCCGTGGTCGAGGCGTCCGTGGCGTCGTCGTCGCTGACGTTCAGGCTGGCCGTCAGCATCAACGATTCCGTCTCGTTCGAGATGACGGGCAGGCCACAACGGCCGCGCACCAGGTTGCGTGTCGCGGTCAACGGATCGTCGGCGACCTGCCCGTCGTCGGCCAGCATGCTGATCGTGCTGGCCGAATCGGACAGCAGAGTGCGCATGGCCTCTCGGGCACGATGCCAGACCGTCTCTCCGGTCCGCGTGTCCACGGGTCCGCCGTCGCCATGCTCGGCGATCCGGTTCATCGCCGCGACGGTCTCCGCAAGGTCGCCGGTGCCGAGCATCGCCTGATAGGCGGGAATCGAATCAAGCGAATGAACGTAAGCCGCATACGATTGGCCCGTCGTCGCATCCGTCTCAATCTGCAACAGCAGACCGTCCTCCACACGATACGAACTCATTAATCCTCAACCCTCCTTATGATCGCAGGACTCCGAAGGAGCACACGTAGATATCCTCGCCACGGTTCCCGTAGCCGCGGATCTGGCAAGAGCAGGTGCTCGTGTTCGAATCCTGATCGTAGCCGGTATGCACGCACGAAAAGCCCATCGCGGTGTCGGCCGACGTGACGAACCGGTAATAGCCGTAGTCCGGCGGATTCCATGTCATTGAGACGATCCCGTAGTCGCCGGTCCCGCTGCCACCGAAAAAGCATCTCCAAAATCGTTGCAGGAACGTGGACTGCACGGTGTTCGACGACTTGCCGTTAAACCCACCAAGCTTGCCGCCGAAATACACATATTGCGTGTTCGCATCGGCGGTCATGCCGACCCTGACGGCACCCTTCTTGGCCAAAATGCCGACCTGTGAGGTGCCGCCGTCGGGCGTGTACGCCGTCAGGTAGGCCGTCGCACCCGACCCTCCGATGCCTTTGAGGATGAGTTCGGCTTTGCTCTTGTCCGTGGTGTTGCCGCTGTAGTTCGTGTTCGCGGTGAAATAGACCTCGGAAGTGATGCCGGTGCCGGTCGCGCCTTTCGTACGGGGTCTGGATTGGAGCTGTCCGAACGCTCCGGGATCCTCGGCCGTCTTGTAGCCGCTCCACATGGTCAATCCGCTCACATCACCGACGAGGCTCGATGAGTGGCTACCCATGATTTCCGGACTTGAAGCGAAGTCAGGCGACATGAAGACGATGCTCTTGCCCGAATACGATTCCGATCCGCCGATGGCCTGGCTGCCGGTATCCGGGGTGATCTGGATCCGTGGCCCGCTCACGGCGGTACGGAACGTGCCGGTCAAGACGTTGTTCTTGCCTTCGCCGTCCAGGTGCACGGTCTGGGTGTGGGTCGAATCCCACATGTCCAGACTGTTGCCTTTGAGCTTGAATCCGGTCTTGTCCGTTTCGGAGCTTTGGAAGACGGCGCCGGTGAACACGTAGCCTTTGAACTGGCCCGCGGCCACATCATCGGTCACGATCTTCCTGGCTTTCAGCAGTTCGGTCAGGATCTCGCCATTACCGACATGCACATTCTTCGCTTCGATACTGCCGTCCTTGATGAGCACGGACCCATTCACGCTACCCGGAACGAGCAAGCTGTCGGCCACGAGCCCATAGGCGGCGAATCTCGAACCATTCCACACATTGATGGAAGAAATGTGGCCGTTCGCATCAAGCTTCTGCCATAAATCGCCATTCGTGAGCCCAGAATGCGCCGGCTCGGCCGCCTGCGTGAAGACTTTGTTCTTGCCGTCCGCGGTGGTCTTCGCGGACTTCGCGTCCGCTTCGGCCTTGGCGATGTCCTGATTGATCGAGTCCAATGTCTCCTGCGGGACGGCACTGGCCACGGTCACGGTGACGATGGCAGACCAAGCGGAGCGGTTGCCTGCATGGTCCACGGAGCGCAAGGCGTAGGAATGCGACGAGCCGGTGGTCAGGCCTGTGATCAGATAGTCGCCCCGCCCCGTCTGAGTCGCGCTGACGACCTGCATTCCAGCCACAGTCACACCCTCGCCGACCTCGACATGGTCGAAATCCGCTTCCATCAACGCGCCGGTGCTGCTCCTGCCGTCCCAGTGGATGGTGACCACGCCCAGTTCGGAGGACAGGACCGGCTTGGACGGTACGGAGCAGGGCGTCACGTCGGATTCGACGGTGGCCACGACGATCTCCGACCATTCGCCGAAATGGTCCGAATACGTCGGCACGGCCCGGACGCGCACCTCGATCCGCGTGCCGCAGTCAAGGCCGCCGAAGCCAAGCTGCGTCTTGTCGGTCGTGCCGGCCGAATGCCACGGCGCACCATCCACATGCTTGCGCCACTCAATCGCATAGCTGCTGATTTCGATGGCGGTATCATTCGTAGCTTCGCTCACGGCGGACCACATGGCGGTGGCCAAGCCGTGAGCGTATCCGCCCGAACCGATATAGGCGTCGGTCTGCACCGCGAGGCCTTGCGGCGCCTTCGGCACGCGATGGTCATGGTCGGCGGAGGCGGTCGTACCGCCCTCGCTGCCGGCCAACGCGGCGCCCCCGGTGATGCCCTTGATCTTCTTCGCCTGACGCACGGACGCATCGTACTTGATGTCGTTCAGGGCGATCGAGGCAGACAATCCCTCATTCTGGCGCATGCTCAGATCGATTTCCCGCACGCGCACCTTTTCGCCATGATTGACGGTGGGTGCGGTGATCCAGTCGCCCGCATGATAGTCGACGAGCGGCAGCCAATCCACGTCATTGACGATGAGGTCGCGCGTGTACTGGCCACGCACCCGGGCCGCATCATCCAAAGTCGTTTGCATGAACGCCTGCGCGGTCGCCTTGTCGCTCACGCCGCCCTGCGAACTGTAGCTCTCCCACTTGCCCCATGGGGTCGGCGCGGCAGGATTGTCCATGCGAAAGAGCAGATTGTTATCACCCTCCACGAGGATGGCACTGGCAAGGTCGGCGATAGACTCCTCGAATGGGGCCTCGCTGATGTCACGCCCCAATTGCAGGACAATGCTCTTGCTCAGATCACGGCTTAAAGAGGTGCCGTCCGCATTCCACAGCTTCAAGGTGCGGGCCGACGTGCGCCAGTCGCAGCCGCCACCATTGACCAGCGAACTGAGGATGGTCTGCAAATCGGTACCGAGGCTGTAATACAACGTGTACTTCTTCGCCCACGCCGCGCCGGCCGAGTCCTTGGCGGTGTCGAAGCCCAGGGTCAGGCCGGTCGCGATGCCGCCGCGCTGCCGGTTCTCGTCCAGCAGCGTCTTGAGGATCGTGCCCGGATTCGAGCTGTAGAAGGGCCGTTTGCCCTTGTTATCGCCATCCGCGAGCAGATGCGAGGAATCGTTGTTCTCGGCCTTGGACAGCAGCCAGCCGATCGACTGGCCGGAATAGGTGACGGTCCGGGTGCGGTCGTCGGTCTTGCCGGAGCGTCCGGTGATCACGTAGCGTGCGTTGTCCGGCTCGACGTATCCTGTGCCGTCGGATACTTCCACGGCGATTTCGAGACCGTCGGTCAGCTTCCGGTCGAACGCCTGAGCATCACCCGACAGCAGCGAGTATTCGATCGAGATCGCCCCGTCGTCATTGTGGAGCATCGAGGCGCTGAAGCTCACCGGCATGGCGAGGATGCCGATCCTCGCGCCGAAGGGCCTGTAGGCCACGAGACGCGCGTGCAGGGACTTTGCCATGAATCACTCCCAAGATTGCCTGTACCGGCATGTCACCTTGTCGGTACTGCCGGATTGTTTGATGGTGAGCCGGTAGTCGCCGGCTTTCGCGGACGGCCATACCTGCAACGGTTCGCCGGTCCAATCCAGTCCCGACGTCACGTCCGTGCCACCGGACCATGCGGCCGCGCCTGCCGCGGTCCATGCCTTGCGGTTGGCCACGTCAAGGTAGAGGTAGGGTTGGCCGCTGGCGCGCGTGCCACCCCACATAAGATTCGTGCCGCTGGCCGGATCGATCACGGTCACGACCGTCGCCATACCGAAACGCATCACCAATGTGGTGATCGGCGCGTCCGACAGCCACCCCTCCGGAATCGTGTCGAACAGTTCGCTCGGTGAGGCGTTCGGCAGGCCCGTCCACCTCGTCCAATACCCCTTGCCGCTCGCCTTTGACACGCCGCCGGCCAGCAGCAGGCCGCCGGTAGCCGTCAACGTCTTCTCCTGCCATTGCTCGCCCTGCCAATACACGTCAGGCAGTTTGAAGACGGCGGTGGCGGCCCTGTGATCATCCCACGGAATTTCGTCGCCGTCCGGCCGGCATGACGTGCACACGGCCTTCGCGACCATGCGCCGCGTCCATCCGGATACCGTGTCGCGTTCCACGCGCGTCAGGCTCGAAGCGAGACGGCACAACCGGTAGAAGCGGTGCATCAGCACGTCCGCGTCAGGGCCATTGGCGATGAATTTCAGCGTGATCTCCGGCGCATCGAAAGCCACCGGGCCAGCCGGAAGCATCACACCATTCCGCCCATTCACCGTGACGGAATTAATGCGGGGTGAAATGCTGGTGAAGTGGGTGGTGCCGACGATCAGGCTCGAATGCTCGCCGGTCAGATCCTGACCATTGATGAGATAATTCGTGAGAATCATCGACTACCCGCCCTTTCCGTTTGTCACCATTGCGGCATGGCCGCCGTCTGCAATTTCTTCTGCGTGCTGATCGACGTCGGCGCGATGGCCGGATAGTTGAACGTCTGCGTCACGAAGGTGTTGCCGCCCACGCCGGTACTGACGTTCGCACGGCCCGACTTCGACATGTCACCGTCGAAGCCGCCATGGATCTGCGCGTTCATGCCGTTCACGGTGCGCTGCACGTCCCTCCATCCGGCCTTAAGGCTCTTGTCGAAGCCGCCCATGATGGCCTTACCGGCAGGAACGAGCATACGCTGATCATAGCTGATCGGCCCCTTGTGTTTGACGATCCATGAGCCGATGCCACCGACGAAGCTCGTCACCGAACGCCATGCCGACTTCAGACCATTGAGCAGGCCGGTCAGAATCGACTTGCCCGCATTCCACAGCCAAGAGCCGGCACCCGCGAAGGTGCGCCCGATGGCACTGCCGATGCCACCCAAAAAGCCGAGCACGCCTTGCACGGCACCATACACGATCTGCTTAAAACCGTCGAAAGCCTGACGCCAATTGCCATTAATCAGGCCGGTCACCAGATTGATGACACCCTGGATGACATTGACGATGCCTTTGATCACCATCGTGATGCCGCCGATGATGCCTTGGATGAATGGCAGCATCGCTTGAATCGTCGGAAGCAACGTCGAGCGGATGAAGCCGACAATCGCGGAGATGATGTCGGACACCAATGGTGCGAGAGCCTGCACCACCGGCACCAAAGCCTGAATCACACCGGAAATCGCCTGCACCACAGTCGCGACCAAAGGCTCAAGCCCTTGAACTACCGGAGTGATGGCAGCCACCACGTCAGTGATGAGACTGCTGATCTGCGAGATTACCGGCATGAGCGCCTGAATCACAGCCATGACCGCGGTGATTACCGCCGTGATGATTGGCTGGATGCCTTGGATGGCCGGAGTGATCGCCGTGATTACGGCGGTCACCACGGTCAGGATGCCCTGAATCGCCGGCACCAGAGCGCCCACCAATGTGGAGATTATCGGCGTGAGCATCGGAATGATCTGACCGATGACATTCGTGATGACCGGCATCACAGCCTGCACCAGCTGATTCAAGGCGCCCATGAGCGTCTGAATCGACGGCTGCAGCATTTGGAACGCAACCTGCAAGCTGGTGAAGACGCCGGTCAGCATGGTGCCGAATTCGCTGCGCAGCTGTGGGCTTGTAGCGATCAATCCGGCCAAAGCGCCGATGACCAAGGTGATGGGACCGCCAAGGCCGCTCAGGATGCCGCCGAACTTCGACAACAGCCCGCCGATCACCGGAATGCCGCTCAGACCGCTTAAGGCGCCGCCGAGTCCGGCAGCGCCAAGCAAGCCGGTCACAGCCGCGATGGGACCGGACAACGACGAGAGCTGCCCGGTGAAGCCATTGAAGTTGAGCTTGCCTATCCTGTCGGCGATGGCACCGAACACCTTCTCAAGTGGCGGGCCGATCTTCTCGGCCAGCGCAGCCACCTTGTCGAAAAAAGCCGTGATGAGCGGTTCGACGGCCTGCACCATCTTGATGACCGCGCCACCCACGCCACCGAAAGCGGCGATGAGGTCATTGCCAACCGAAGTCCTCAATCCGGCGATCTCATGCTGCAGGACCGTCATCTTGCCCTGTGGAGTGTTCGCGAGAGCCTTGTTGATGCCGCCGAAGTTCGCTTCCAAGACCTGTGCGGCCATCGCGGCCTTCTCCGACGCGCTGCCCTCCTGCAGGACTTTTTTCTGCGCGTCCGTCATGGTCACGCCATATTTCGACAGTGCCGTGGCGCTGCCGGTCATGACCTTGCCGAGCAGGTTGGCGATCTGCACGCCATCCTGCGCCGTCGCGTTATATCCCTTATTCTTGGCGATCATGTCCGCCAAAGCGGGAGTCAATGTCTTGACCTGATCCACCGTGAGCGCGAAGGTGCCGAGCTGAACCTGCGCTGCCTTAAGGGTGCCGCCCGAAACGACGCCGGTCTGGCCAAGCGTCTTGTTCAGGCCAAGGAGAGATTTCTGCTCCTCCTCCGTCCAGTTATTGTTTTTGGCGACCTGCTGGAATTTCGCGGTCACCTCGCCGGCCTTGAGCGCCGCGTCAACGGACTGCCTGCCGAAATTCACGAGATAGGCGCCGGCGGCCGCCACGGCACCGGATATTACCGTGGCCATGGACTGCGCGGCCTTGCCAATACCGGACACCGCCTTCGACGCAATGCCTGAAGCCTTGCTTAAACCCGTGTGCAAAGCGTTGCCGGCCTTGGCGGCCGCGTTCCTCGCACCCTCCGGCAAAGCGTTCCAGGCCGTTTGAAACTTCGACTTCACCGCAGACGTGACCTCGCCGGCCGTCGTGCTGATCTTCTGCACCGCCGCGTTGACGCCCGGAATCTTACCGACGATCTGCTGAGCGGTCGAGGCAAAGCCGGATGCCATGCGGGTGAAGGCGTTCTTCGACTTGTCGGATTCGGCGGCGAGCTGCGTTTCAAGGTCCTTGAGCCGTCCCTGCGCGGCTTTGAGATTGTCGGATGCCGTCTTGAGATTGTCGGCGGCGACCTTCTGCTTCAACTGCGCCTGTTCGAGCTTGATGGCCGCGGCCTGAGCCTGCGTCGAATCGGCACCGTACCGCTGTGTCGCGGCGTTCAGCTTTTCCTGCGCGGCCTGCACCTGCACGCCAGCCGCCTTGAATTTCAGCAGGGCGTCCGTGTTTTTCTGCGAGGTCTGCGCCACATCCCTTTTAAAGGACTGCAAGGTTTGAGCGTTAAGCTCCTTAGCGCCATCGGTAAACCCGGCATTGAAGACGCTGCCCAGCTGTCTGCCCTGCTGTCCGGCATTGAGCCCCTTGGAAAAAGAGGATTTCATAGCGGAGACGGCCTTGCCGGTCTCATTCGCCACATTCTGGCGGAAGCCCTTCATCTGCGGGAAAATACTCACATGCGCCGAACCGAGCTCACTGCCACCGGCCATGAATCCTCCTTATTCAGTCGTGTTTGAAGCCGAAGATGCTGCTCATCGACTCCAACGCCTCCCGCCGTTCCTCATCGGTCACTTCCATACGCTGACTGTCCGCCCTCTCAGGTGCCAGGTCACCGAGAATCGACGTGCCGCCAGCCTGCAAGGCCATGATGATCGCCGTCGCATCCATCGGCAACACCATGTGCACAGCGGTCATGCCCGTATAGCTACTCGGATCAGCCGAGAGGTTTTCGTAGAGCGCGATCGCGTCGACGTAGCGGAGTCTGCCGCCCAAGTCGGCCTGCAGACTCCAGCCACGCGCCGCGAAATCGGCTCTTACTCTGTTGCCGTCCTTTCCTCGGAGGATTCGGACGAAATCGTGGATTTTCCCAAGTCGGCGCCCTGGATCTTCGCGATGATCTCGCCATAATCGGAAAGGATGTTCAACGGCACCATGACCGGCTCCTTCGCCAATTGTCCAGCCGCCTCATCGCCCGCGAAAGCGGTCAGCATGTCCTTGAGCGCCTGAATCTGCTCGGTATCGGATCGCAGATCAGACAAACGCGCGAAATCATCGATGCTCAGAGCGACCGGCAGCTTGTAGATATGGCCATGAGGCGCCAAAAACCATACGGACCCATCCTTGATGAGGTGCTTCACCTTCATCTTCGCCGCAGTGGCCTCAAGCACCTTCTCCTCATCCTCCGAAGTCCATGCGTCGAAGTCGGCGGCGGTCGGCATCACATTCCTGGTCATTTCTTCCTTCCCTCAAACGATTGCGAAAATTCCTTTGCTTCCGAATGAAAAGACAAGGAATCCCAGCACGCGCGAAGAAAGGGAAGAAAGAAACACGTGTTGGGAAGAATTGAATCAGTCGGAAACCGGCTGCGGCTCGGACACGTCGGCCTAATGGTTGGCGGACTGCGAAGCGGAGGACGATGCCTTTGTCGGGGTCACGAAGGATTGCAGGTACTTCGAGTTGCCGGAATCACAGGCGTCATCCTGCACCCATTCGATGATCCAAGCGTCACCGGTGTTCTCACCGGCTTTGTCCTCACCCTGCTCGTTGCCGGTCAGGTTCACGACACCAAGACGGCGCCGATGCGTCCCATTCTTGAAGACGGTCTCCTGATAGCAGAACCATTTGCCGTCCTGAATGACGTCGTTGACGTGGTATACGCCGCTCTCGTCGGCTTTGCCGATGGTCATCTGCCGGGTGATGTCATTGTCCTCGGCTACGGTGAACTTTTCGGTCAGGCTCGCCTTGCCGTTAATGCTGTAGCCAGGCTGGTGGAATTTGATCGCGTCATCGGCATCACGGCTATCATGTGGCGCGCCATCCTCGGTGATGAGGCCGACGAAACCACCCTTGCCGAAAATCGTCTTCAAACCGTCCGCCACGTCGGCCACGGTCGGCGCGATCAGGGCCGCGGTCAGCTTCTGGGACGCATCATAGGGTGCGAACCGGAGGCTGGACGTGACCACGACCTTCGCCGCACTGAGGTCATTGCCCGCTGCATCAGCTGTCATTCTTCTGTCCTTTCAAACAAAAAAGGCGCCAAAACGCAAGATTTCAACGCCTAAAAGAATCGGAATTATTGAATTATCGGAATTCGCCTATCGCAGTGAATTCCACTGTCAGATAACATCTGGCTATGTTTGAATCTTCGGCCACGAAATACGGCCCATTGCAACCGTCCCCCTCGATGCCCGCGATCGGAGAGCCATCCAGCTGAGCGATCGAAGGGTCGGTGAGCAGGCCATAGATGCTTGCGGCCAGGTCCCGGCATGGCCCCGGTGATCTGCGTGGGCCATAACGCACCGTAATGCCGATGGAGCGGTCGAAAAGCACTCGATTCGACTGGCTGCCGCCATCGTCACGCACGACCACGAGAGGACGCGAACCGTCATAATCGTCCGGCTCGCGTACGGACACGAGAATCGTGCTATAGGAAGGTTTCAGCCGGTCACGGAGAAAATCACACAGCCACGCTTCAAGATCAGGTGGAAGCACTGCCGTCATGACTTGCCCGCCTTCAACGCCTTGCTGAGATTGCCGGTCGTGGACTCCACGAGCAGAGTCTTCGGGTCGGTGCCGACCACCATGCAGGTCGTACGATGCGCGTGCTTGACCTCCTCGATTCGAAGGCCATCACGGTACGCGCCCGTGTCCACGGGAGCATGGGCCTTGGCGTATTCGAGCGCCTTCTCGGCCGCCCTGCGGGTCATGGCCTTGACGCCAGCCGAATTCATCAGCTCATCGAAATACCGATCGTTGAACTTGACCATCACACCCAAGACCATCACCCCCTGTGCTCGGTCAATGGAATCTCGATCGTCGGCTGCCAACTGGTGAACGCGTTCACATCACGGCTTGGATAGCCCGTAACCTCCCAGCATCGGCCGTCGTCAGACATGGCGCGGATCCTGTCACCCGGCATGATGTCAAGCATCGGATCCGCAGCCGTCAAATAGGCGGTGCTCGTGGTCTCCTCACGCAAAGCATTGGGAGTCCTCATGCTGCTTGAGCTGGACAAAGCGCCGGCGAACTCCAAAACGTCGGGATCAGACCAATCCTCGCCCGTCAGCTCGCCGCTGTACCGGTCCTTGACCGGCTTCGCACGAAGACGACGCCACTTGGTCGCACCCGGCATGCGCCAACCATCGTTCGCGGTCAGTTCGTCAAGCAGGCTCATGGCAGTCCTCCAAGCCTGTAGGGTTTGAGCTTAGCTTTTTCGTCCTGCATGAGCGTGACCACGTCGAAGCTGGCACTGGACCCGTTCGTGCTCTGCGATGTGACCAACCCGGTCGGGCTCATGCCCGCACGTTTGGCCGCGTTGATGAGTACCGCCTGCACGTCCGGCGCACTGTCGTAGCCGGCATGGATCTCATAGCGGATGGCCGCGATACCGGCGGGGAAACCACCCGAGAGGGATTCCACCAGGCCGGTCTCCGGGTCATAGGCGCAGGCGAGCTTGTTGCCCTGCCTGTCCGTCAGGGATTCGATGCTGGTCACATGCCGTGCCGGCAGGCGAATCACACTGCCGCCACGCGTGTTGATCACGCCGGACAGTGCGACGTTCGGCATTACATGCCAGCCGCATTCGCGTCTGATGGCGGCCTGCGCCGCCTTCAATCGGAATCGTGCGTCGTCCTGGAAAGCCGAAGGATCGGCAATCATGTCAGGAATCGTCTTCTCGTCACTCATGCCGACCCTTTCATTTTTTCAGCCGCGTTTGAGCACGTCGGAATTCGTCAGACTGGTGATCAGCAGGTTGAACTGCCGGGCCAATTCGTTGTGCGCGTGTGCCAGGGCGTCGTACTCGTCCTTGGTCGGGGCGGCGACGGCATCGGCGATGGCGGAGTCGGCGGTGCCGGACGTGCTGCTGACGTTCGCCTGCCTCACGCCGCCCAATACGGTTTCGCCGGCGGCGGGCAGCTCATAGCCGCTGCCGCCAGTGGCGCCGATGGTCACCGCATTGCCCGCCTCGTCGACGAACACGACGTCCTCGACATTCTGAAACGTGTCGACGATCGCCTTATCGGCCGGAGCGATATGGTATTGTCTCACGACGGTTCACCTCACGCGCTCTTGCCCAAAGTGACCTTGACGAACGCCTTCGGATACTTGACCTGCAGGGCGAGACGTTCCTTCACGCGGAACGTGATCTTGTCGTTCGTGAAGTCGTTCTCGTGGCTGTTGGTGGATTCGACGGTCAGGCCGCTCTTGCGGTAGATGGTCGCGCCGGCCTTGAACGCGCCGACCAGCACGGTGCCCTTGGCGATGGCTTCGGTCACGACGGTCTTGAGACCCCATAGGGGCGGATTCTGCATGATGCCGCCATTGCCGTACTGGCCGGCGAAGTAGCCGCCGCCGTAATACTGGCCGTTGGAATCCTTCGACAGGCGGATCACCTGATAGTCGGCCGGATTGATGATGACCGCGTCGGCGGAGAAGCCGGTGGCGGTGCTGATATCGGTGGTGGCCGCGAAGATGCGGTCCGGGTCGGAATCCTTGGCCTGCGCCTTGGTCTGGATGTCACGGTTCAGCAGGCCCTTGAGGTTCGGGTCGGTGCCGTTGCCGGACAGCAGTTGGATCTCCTCCTGCAGCTTGAGGTTGTACTGGGCGTGCTGGTTGATTTCGGACACGACGAATGGCAGGTCTTCGGCCATGTCGTCGGTGATCTTCCACCATGCGGCGATCTCATGCAGGCTGTCGGATTCCCATGTCGGGTCCGGCAGGTGCAGCTGCGGCTTCTGTCCGCCTTCGGCGACGGTGGCGGCGTCTCCTTCGAGCTTGCCGTACACCGGGTATTTGATGGTGGTGCCGCTCATGGTGCCGGAGGCGAACAGGTCGGCCACGACCAGTGGACGCTCGTACGGCCAGACGCCGTTCTGATCGGTCTGGGTCAGGAACGGCGCGTACCCGTCGCCGCCTTCGGCGTGGGTGTCGGTGTTCGCCTTGAATTCGGGCGTGGAGAACAGGCCCGCCTTCGTGGCGAGGATGCTCAGGCCCTTCGCCTGCAGGCTCTGCAGGTAGAAGTCGCCGAGGGTCTTGGCTTCGGCGTGCTTGCGTTCGCCCTTGGAGGCGCCGGCGAGCCTGTCGAGACCTTCGCCGGCCTCCTTGAACAGGTCGATGCGCTCCTGCAGCTTCTTCGCTTCGGCGTAATGCTGCTTGAGTTCCTCCTGCTCATTGTCGGTGATGTTCTCCATCCCCTTGGCGAGGATGGCCTGTGCCGCCTTCTTCTCGGCGGCGAGCTGATCCATGAGGTCCATGGATGTCTCCTTTCATTGGTTTTCCAGCGAGAAGAAGTCGCTGATGGTTTTGTATTCCTCGGCCCATTGCGGGTCAAAGCTTTTCTTGTCTTTCTTCGGATCTTCGTCGGCTTCCCCATCCGGATTTTCGTCCGGTTCGGGGTCATCGGATTCGTCTGGGTTTTTGTCCGCATTGTCGGAGTCGATGCCGTCAAGCACTTCATGCAGGCTGTCGAGCGCGGCGCGGAGCTTGCTTTCGTTGGACGCGCTGATCGCACGGCCGCTCTTGACCTCCAACACTTCGGCTCCCTGATTCGCGGCGACCTGCACGAGCGAGATCTCGAAGAGCTTGACCTGCCGGATCTCCCGATAGCCGTCCCACGGCTTTTTCCCGTCCTGCACGAACGCGGCCTCCTCGGCGATGAAGCCGATGCTCATCTGATGGATGAGGCCCCGCTGCAGCAGTCCATAGGCTCTCTTGCCTTCCGGCAGGTCGAGGTCGAGACGGGCCGTGACCAGCAGGCCATGCTCGTCCTCCACCGCGCTCAACGTTTCGCCGATGATGTCGGTCGGCTTATCGTCCTTGTGCTGCCAGTGGATCGGGATGCCGGCGCCGGACCCGTCGAAATCCTTTTCGAGGGTGGCTGCGAAAGCGCCTTTGACGATCACGTCATCGTACAGGTCCTTGTCCCAAGTCGAGGCGTATCCGCTGAATATGCCCTCGCCTTGGCTATCGTCGAGGGACTTCAGTTCGAAGCCCCTGAAATCCAGTCTCATGAGTCCTCCTTGGTGAGCGCATCCCATTCCATGTGGAATTGCGCGTCGTACTGGTAGAGCCGTTTGAATTCGGCGAGCGTGGCCTTCGCGTCCTCGCCGTTGACGGGATTGTTCTCCTGCGCGTTCCGTGTCCTGCCGCCGTCCTGTGGGCTGGGCTGGCCGCCCGTGGCCACATTGAGCGGGGTGATGAGCTCGTCACCGCCATCGACCGCAGGCATGTCAAGGAACCGGCGCGCCTGATTCGTGGTCATGAACGGGCGGCCGGTCGCCGTGCTGAGCGCCTGATACTGTTCGCTCGTGGTGCCGCGCAGTTTTGCGTCCATGTTCGCCTTGACGTAGCAGTCCGGTTCGCCGACCGCTTCGGGCAGGCTCAGGTTCAACGCCTCCTCCAAGGCGACGATGTACGGCATCAGTTCCACGTTCCAGAGCTTTTCCTTGTAGGCACTGATGTTGGAATTCGTGCCCGTCCTGAAGCCGATGTTCTCCGGACTGATCTGGAAGGCGTTGCAGACCGCGATGTTGATGCGGTCGCGCGCCTCCAGATCGTTCACGTCCACTGGCTTGAACACGTTATCGAGGGGGCGCATCTCCATGCCGTCCTTCAGGACGGGCCAGCCGCCCTCACGTCCGCCGCCCCGGATGTAGTTCTGCAGACCGTTGGTGAAATCGTCGTAATCGTTCTGCGACTCCCACGGCATCTCCTTCGGCCGGTACACGTATCCGCCGGCCTGCATGCCGTTTCTGGCAATGTTGCGGCGATATTCCGCCATCGCCTTGGCTTCGGCCAATAGCGGGCGGAGCACGTTGCCCACGCCGTCACCGAACCGCAGGCCGGAGATAAAGCCGACGTCAAGATGGACGCGGGGATCCGGCAGATCGAAATGTATGGCCTGCCGGCTGTCCATCGTGAGCAGGTTCACGCCGGTGATCTCACCGAACGTGTTGCCGGAAAGCTGATAGCAGTCGGACGGAATGCGCCGCAACGTGAACCGGTCGCCGTCTATGCCGAGCAGGACCAGCCACCGGTCATCGAGGAGCATGTCACGAAGCAGCATGCTGATGAACCGGTAGCGGGTCATGCCGGGCAGTGGCGACGGACGCTTCATCAGTCCGGCGAGTATCCCGTCGGTGACTTCCTCGGCGTCGCCTTGAGTGTTTTTGCGGTAGACCTTGAATGGTAGTGATGCGATGTTGCGGGTGATGAAATCGATGACGACGCGGACCGCATATTCGCGGCAGTACAGTCCGGACACGTATCCGTAGAAGTCGGCATCGGACGGCCAGCTGTCCCCGCTCATGGCGATGGGGAGGCTTGTGGCCGGTGTTGGCACGCTGTCGGTTTCGGCCATTTTCATTTCGACCGTGGCCGCATTGTTGTGGAGGAGCCGATCAAGGAAGCCCATGGTTCTCCTCTCGGGTTTAGAATCGGATCTTCACGCCGACGGAAGGCGTGTATTTCGGCTTGTCGTGTTCGATTTGCATGGTTTCCAAGGCGTAGAGCGCCTCGCTCTCGGCGATAAGGCCGCTGATCTGCAATGCGCTCTTGCTGCGATCCCACACTTCGACCTCGCCAAGCCGCCTCGTGACAGCCACGGCGACCTGCTGGTCGATGGCCGGCTGCGGCAGGTGTCGAAGCTTGCCTTCACGCACCCGGTCGAGGAAACGGCCGCAGCAGGCACCCAGTCGGAATCCCTCGATCAGGTGTACCGTCCAGCCTTTTTCGGTCAGCGGATCCATGAAATCGACCGCCGGACAGCCCTTCGACTGCACGGCGATCTCGCAAATCGACGGCCAGTTCTCGTGCAACAGGTCAAGATAGTGCGGCACCCACAGCATGCCGTCACGCCGCGCGATCAATTCGACGTGCGGCAGGCCATCGGCACGCAGGCCGGCAGCGGCCACATACGTGGTCTGCCTATCGGCGCTCGTATCGACGGCCAGCACGACCCGGCCATCGGTGGGAATCAAAGACGTCGCATCGATGCCATGCGCCCACAATTTCGGATTGATGAAGGGGATGATGTCGGCCGTCACCCACTGGCAGAGCACTTCGGTACGGAATGCGGCCTCGGTCATGCCATCGATATCGCTTCGAACACTGGCAACAGTCATCGGACCATAGCCCAAGGATGGGTTAGCCTGCCTGATGGCATCAATATCATCCACGGGGCACTTGTCGGGTGCCGACCATTCGAAATAGCCGAAGCTCGCATCCTGCTCGCCATTGACGAACGCCTCGGCGGCATCCACGCCATCGGCGATGTACTGATGCCATGCGTCCACGAGCTTGCGGCCCTTGTCCACCTGCTTGCGCAAGGCCACACTACGATAATCGCCCGCATTGCTGATGCCCCACAATTGGCTCGACCAGACAGCCTTCGTGGTCTGACTGACCGCATTCCAACCATCGTCCGTATGCTGTTCACGCAATTCGTCGAAAATCACGCGGGCCGCACTCTTGGCACGAATGTTCTTATCCGCACGCACGATGTACTTGGCCTTCGACTTCAACACGATGGCCTCCTCACCATTCGTGTTGATGAACTTTTGCGTCATCTGCTGCAATTCAGGAATGACCAGGTCAGATTCCTCCTCGGTCTCCGGTCGCGGATTAACCCACTCCTTGAGCTGATTGTAAGGCCCCTTCGCATTGTCCAAGGTCTGGGCGGCACCGACCACCAAAAACTTCACCGGCGGCACCCTATCCGGGTGCTTGTTCGAGTCCACGAACAGCCACCACGCGGCCAAAACGCCCATCAGCGTGGTCTTGCCGTTCTGGCGGGCCACGAGCACGATGACCTTGCGGAAACGATACGAGCCGTCCTCGAGCAGTTCGAGCGCATGCACGAGCAGCCACTGCTGCCAAGGATACAAGTGCACGTGCAGCATGATCTCCGCGAAAGCGATCACCGCGAAACCATTCGACGTTTCCTTCGTCAATGGTCTTAACGGCGGGGTGAAAATCCGCGGCAAGGTCACGCCATGCTTGGCATCATCAACGGCTCCGAAAACAGTCAGATCCTCCGACGCCATCAGAAGCCTCCTCAGCCGAAACGCTTCATGAACTCGTCCATCGCCACGACCTTGCCGTTCCTCGGCTCCTCCGCCTTCGGCTCAGGCTTCGGCTTCGCCGGACGACCAACCTTCGCCGGAGCATCAACCGTCAAACCTAAGCTTTGGCAGTATTTCAGGAACGTCGGCAGCGAAACGTTGTCAAGCTTGCCGTTCTCATCGATGAAACCAGTCCCGCAAATCGAATCAATCCGCTTCGCAACCACGCGAGCCGCAGCAACCACAGCGGAATTCACAGCCTTAAGATCAGCATTCCGCAAAGAACGCTCCAAGGCATCAGCCACGGAATCATGAGGAAACTTCGCAGTCACATCACACCTCCTCCGGCCCACGCGCGACCCGTCACCAATTTCACTCGTCGGGGAGAGGAGCCGCAACCACGCGACAGGAATGCCTCTCCGGACGGGTTTTCAGGATTTCACCGCCCCTACCTCGTCAGGGTCGGTTTCGAATGCTGTTTTGAATGCCTTGATTGCACTGGTGAATCGTGTGATGAGTTCGTCTGTGCTTGGCGGCTTGGGTGTGATGAGCGTGGTGTATGCGTCACCGGCTTTGAAGGTGTTGACTTCCTGGCGGGTGATGTCGATTGGGATGTTGATGGTGAAGTCGCTGATCGGGAATGTCTTGTCGCTGATCTTGGCGCTGAGCGTTAGGGTGACTGGCTGCTGCGGCATTGTGGTCTCCTTCTCACGTGGCTTTGATCCATTGTCTTGACAGTGTTCCGATCGGTGCGGGCGGGTCGCTGTTGCCTCGTAGCCGGTTGCAGCTCGTGTGGCTTGGTCGGAAGCCGGCCGGATCATGCTGCAGTTCTGGATGCTTGCTGACCGGGAACATGTGGTCGAGGTTGTATGAGTCGTCGGTCGTGTTCTGCTTGGCCGTGTAGTCGATGGGCATGCCGCACAGCCAGCAGACGAGATGCTTCGATGCGCAGTCCTGGAAGAATCTGACGCGATCCTTCTCGAACTGGCGGGTATGCTTGCGAACTGCCGACATGCTCATCTCCGTCTTACATGAGTGCCTCCGGCGGGGTTCGAACCCGCGACACCACCATCGAGCAACCTGAATGCTTGATGGGTGGGCCGTCGCCTAGCGAAGGCAAGAGGCCAAACGCATTTCAGCATCAGACAAAAACTTTGTCCGGGAGGCTTGGTTTGGCGCTGATCGAAAAGGAGCGGAAGAGAAAAGTCTGGAATCGACCCTCTTTTCCATTGACAAGTATGCGTTGCAGTCAAAAATATGTCAGTCATTCGGCGTGTCGCATGAGCAGCTGGTGCACGTCTCGAAGTCGGTAGACCGGCTTGTTTCCAACGGTTCCGGCAGGTTCGAGCAGTTTTCGCCTGTGCCAACTGCGGATGGTGTTCCCGTTCGCGGCCAATCCGCATTCGCGTAGCAGGCTGGCGCATTCGCCGGCAGGAAACGCCTTGCCTGAGTCGAGGAACGAGCGTAGCAGGGCGAGACGCACGTCCTTGACCTGCCATGTGGATCCGCACATGCGGCATGTGGCTTCGGTCGCGCCGATCGGCGCCTTGAGCTCCACGCCGCATAGGCTGTTGAGGCAACGGCCTATGATTCGCATGTTTTCCGGAACGTCGATGATGTTCAACGTCTTGGCTTCCAACTGGCGGAATTCGTCGAGCCACATGCCGATGTCCGGCAGCATGCCGAGGCGCGGGTGTGCCGCCGCGTCGAGCAGACAGCCTTCCACGTCGGGGCACATGTCACGCCGCCAGTCCAACGGGTCGATTCCCTGCAGGCGCCGCCACAACCCCTGTATGCTCGCCGACACCAGGTCGAGATGGTCAAGCACCTCCAATCGGATCGGCGTCGGCGCCGTGGGCAGATTGACGCGTTCCGGCGCATGTCCGCCGTAATGTGCGGTCGAATCGAGGAATTCACGGCAGGCGTCAAGCCATGGAATGAACCAGAGCAGCCGTATCGCGAATCGGAGCTCGCATTCGGGGCAGAGCGTATGCTGATCGTCGATGCCCGCTTGGCATGACACGCAAATGAACATTCCATGGCCTTCCCGGTAGAATCCTTGACTGTTGAATTTCGTGGAGTCCACTGGCTGGAAGGCTGATGGATTTCTGCTTTTTCATTCTACTTTCCGTGCCGTTTTCTCCATCGGCTCAGACGGCTCGCTTCCCTGTTTTTTTCACGGCGTCGCGCATCATGGTCGGCTTTCCGGTCATCGTCCGTGATGACGGTCGGATCGCAATGCCGACACCGTTCGACGTACGAACGGATGTACGGATCGTTGAGGTCGATGGAAATGTTTTCAGGTTTGCTCATCGAACAGGGTCAGCTCCTTTTCCTGGATGATGCCGCCCCATGGATCCGGGCCGGATGGTCGGGTTTCCGGCATCCAGCTCAGATTCTGCATTTGTTTGGAATCGGCGGGCGGCTTGTATGGTGTGGTCGAGATTGGCATGTGGCCGCATTCGTGCAAGGCGAGGTACTGGCCGTCTGGGCTGATGCCGGCGGATCCGAACACGGTTTCGAGCCGGCAGGTCGAAACGCCCGGCACATGTCGGAGGCGAATCAGCGGCCGCCGCAGGATGATCGCGACGGTCAGGTCGTCTCCTTGGATGATTCCCGCATCCCAAGTCGTCCACATGGTCTGGTCGCGTTCGCTGAACGTCCATAGGCCGCACGGGCAGATGACTGGCGTCAGATGTGCGGGATTGCCGTGTGGGGCGAGTTGGAGCATCCATTCAGGAGGTTTCCTCATCCAATGCCTCTTCGACCCGGATCGCGTATGCCAATGCCTTGTCCCAGCCGTCACGCCAGCCGATGATGTACGCTTCGGCCGGCGAATCGTTGCCGAGACCCGCATCGGCGAGACCGTCCAACGCCATCTGCGTCAAGTCAAGCATCGGGATCTCATTCCCGCTCATGATTTCTCCTCCTTTTGGCGGTTGAGTCTTCTCTTTTCCCTTCCCCGGTTGATTACCGAGGTGCGGTATTCCGGATGCCGCCAGTAGTATTCGCGCCGGTAGGCGTTGTATTCCTCACGATGCGCCGCACGGTATGCTCGGTTGTACGTGCGCATGTATTCCAGCACTTCCTTCTTGTGAGAGGCCCTCCACCGTCTGGAACATTCACGTTTCCGTTCTAACTGCTCTTCGGTCAGCCGCCACCTTGAAACGTCCGCCGCCTTCCGTCTTCCGGTCCTGGATGATTGCCTACCTTGGCGCAGGATGGCGATGTCGGAGCTGAAGACAGCCATGATCTCATCGGCAGTCGGCCCGCTCATTTCGAATCCTCCCCGCTGACGTGATTCCAGTCGCAGGACAACCCTGTGCTGCCTGTGGTGGTACCGCTGTTGAATCGCAGGCAGGTAATCTTGCGGCCGTCCAGGGTGACATCGCATTGGTAGAAGTCTTCGACGTACGTGCAAGCCGTATCCCGCTGCTCATGCGATGTCGTGCCGGAGCATGATGCGGTGAGCAGCACGATCGGCAGGAGGATGACGAGCAGGACGATTATGCCCGCGATAAGACCCGTCAGATTCGGTTTCGGTTCGTTTCCCATTTCAGTGCTCCTTCACGTTGGTATGGTCGCTGGCTCTGCGGTTCCAGAGGCGGATCGGGCTGACATTGCGGAACCTGATGTCCCTATTTCCGCAGACGGGGCAGGGCACCGGCCTGCGCCAGCGGCGCGGACGACTGGTAATCGGCGTTTTGTTCATGGTTTCCTTTCCGTCGTTTTTTTGACTATCCGAGGGTTCGTTTGATGCTTTTCCAGATCTGGTCGAGTTCCGCATCCTGCAATCCGCTGGCATGACCACGCTGGAACAGGTCCATCCGGATCCCGGTTTCGTTATCCGGATGGTTCTTCAACCGTCCGAACGCCCAAGCATGCAAAGTGCTGTTCCGGGCGCCTTCCGACACCGGACTCATATCCGGCACACCATTACGCGACACGACCGGCCTGTCGGCCATCACCTCGCTCAGGCTCAACGAGCGCCCATCCACCAAAGCAGGTTGAGACGAGGCATGAGGCTCGTTCGTGTAGCCGAAATCACGCAGCATGCGCAGGATATTCGCGCTTGCCTCCGGAATCTCACCAGCCGGCAGGTCAAACAGCTCATACCGGTTTCCGTCGATGACACTGCCCGGACCGAGCACGTAACCCTTGTTCGATACACGCAGGTCGATCGGCAGACTGTTTTCGTGCACGGCGTTCTTCAGCAGGCTCACGTCCATGCCGGCCGGCATGCGATAGTACAAGTGCACGCCATGCGGCGTCTTCGTCACCAACGTCTCCGGCAGACCTTCACTGCCGTAATCACCCGCCAATGCCTGCAAGCACTGCCAGCCGTCCGGCCCACCCTCGCCCGCCGGCTTGTCACAGTCGACGACGAAGCATTGGCCAAGCGGCACGACCGCATAACGGGACATCGCATCGGTGATGATATTGGCATCCACATGGCTATCGTCGGACGGGTTCAACCGCTTCCACGACAACGAGACCTTCCCGTCGACCGGACCGCCGGCTTTCCTGGCCTTGCCCTCGCAGGGCGCGAAACCGACATGACCATCCAACGCGGATTCCACCAGTCGAGCCATATCGGCGCAACCACCCAAATCCTCCAACGGTTTCAGACTGTCACGAGCCGGCTTCGACAATGCCACCTGCCGCCAGCCAACGGTCGGAGTCTCCTCCGTTTCACTGCCAAGCGCAGCCTTGCGATACACGTCGAAACGCGCCCCGTTCACGACGCGAACCACACGAGGCTGCCCGCCGGGCAATGCCCTCGACCTCGCATTCTCCAAACCGAGCGTATCCATCATCGACTGCGGAACCGAAGCATGGAATTCACTACGATACGCATTGCGAGCCGCGACAGGCTCACCGTATTGTTCCTCGTTGGTCGCGATCTCGCTGATCAACCAGAACATCTCGTCCGAAATCATTCTCGCGGGCGACAAGTTCACGATTTCCGGCTCGTCCGATACCTCCCACAAGCGGCACGACAAAACGAAGAACGCCGCCGGATGCGCCCTGCAGAACAATTCGATCGCATGATATTCGTCATACGAACGACCCTTCGACGGATGAAACTCGACCTTCACGAAACGACGCACGTCCGAATTTTCCGACGAATCGGCGAACTGCATGTTCGTCAAAAACAGCATCGTCGCGCTCGGCGTCATCACACGATACCGGCCGCCCGTCACACGAGCATTCATCTGCGAACCAGTCGACAGAGCACGCAGAAACGGCAGCATATCCTCCGTCACGGCACAGGCCTCGTCATCATAGGCGAACGCCTTACCGTCCATCGCATCGTTCATCGACTCCCGAGCCAGCGAATAGCCTCCTGGAGCGCAATACTGCTGCGTCGAAAAACCGGGAAACACCTTGCCAACTCCAAGCACGCCCAACAACGCCTGGCGTGCGACCAGCGTCTTACCGTCACCGCCGTGACCGGACAGCACATACGAGTACTGCTTGAACGGTTCGAGCCATGGCGTCGCGAACATGCGACAAAGGTTCGCATACGATCTTTCGTCGACGGTCAGCCAGCGCAGGATCCTTTCCGCATCATGCAATGCCTGATTGCCCATGCCGACGGGCGAGAACGTCTGGGTCACGGCGATGTCCGGCATGTCCGTCAAACAGACGACACGTCCGTCGCGCCTCACCCACACGCACGGATCGCAACGTACGCCTCGTTCGACTTGGTCGAACCATTGGCTTCGTTTCGCCTCGCGCAGAATGGTCGCACTGTAGAGCGGATTGCGCTGCCTGTCGTTGGCCGTGACGCCGATGCGATACTCGTCTTCGATGGTTTTGACGGGATGCCAGCTGTTGAGCAGCAATCGTTCGCCTTCGTGGTCGCTCATGTCGGCGTCGCGTCGCCAGAGCCTGTCTTGTGACGGACAGTAGCGTAAATGGCCTTCGCGGAGTTCCCAGATGGCTTTCTGGTAGCCGGCTGCGATGACCGGCGTCTTCTTACGTTGGTCTTCTTCGGTGCCGCCTTGGCAGACGAGTTGGAGGTTCTGCCCTGTGATGGTCGTGACGATGGTCGTGTCGTTTGCCGGCGTGAATGTGAGTTCGAGCATGTGGAAGATGCCGGCGTATTTGGCGGGCAGTGTTTCGACCGGGATCGGCGTGTATTTGCGGTAGTCTTTCACCTTTATTTCACCTCCTTTTGTGTTGTGCCGAGTCTCCGCCATACAAACCACCCACAAAAACACCAAAAATAGATACATATATATACACCTTTGGTTTTTTGGTTTTTTTGTTTATATAGTGTTGGAATTTCGGCGTTTTTCCTGTGCCGTTCGTGTGGCACAGGAATGGCACAGTTCCGTTTTTTTCTGGCGCAAGGCCGTGCCAGAGTGCCAAATGTTCCGATTTTCACGATCATCTTCGTTTTTTCGACGCTTATCGCTGGCTGATGGCGTCCCGGCCGGCGCATTCGGCTGTTTTTCGTCAATGCGCCGGCCGGGATTCCGGTCCTTTTAGATTTAGAATTCGGGTTCCCTGCCGCTTGCCGCGCCGAGCGCGTTCACGACCTGGTCGACCGGCCGGTTGATGAGTCCGGCGATCTCCGCAGGCTGTTTGCCTGCCGCGGCGAGCTGGCCGATGGTCTGCATGTCGCTCGCCGGCAATCCCTGCTGCATCGGCTGAGGCGGGGTGTTGATGGTGACCGGGGCGCCATACGTGGGAGCCTGCTGCGGGGCGGCCTGCACCGGCTGCGGTTGGACGTTTTCCGTGGTCATCGCGGCGGCCAGATCGCTTTCGCGTTTCGGCGTCACCGTGTATTCGTAGATCTTCGCATCGTTGTAGCCGCGGGTCTGGCTCGGCCTTGTGCTCGCGAACGTGGCCTTCAGATGGTCTCCGACGCGTGGATAGTCGCCGATGCCGGCCCTCTGGCAGGCGACCCGCAGTTGGGCGATGTTATAGCCTTTGACGTAGATGCCTCGACTGCCGGAATCTCCGACGCGGTTCGGATCGCGCATCGTGGTCTGGATGTGGATGACGACCTGCGGCTTGGCCTTGCCGTTCGGATAGTAGAGGGGTTCGCCGGTGGTGAAGTCGGTCTGCTGTTCGGCGTGGATGTCGAGGATTTCGCCTTCGACGCTGTAGCCGAGCGGATCGTTCTTGCTGAAGGCGCTTGGTGCGCCGCCTTGCATGACGTCGTCGAGGCTGAGGCCTGCGGCCGGCGTGCTGGCCTGCGCTTGTTGCGGATGGTATCCGGCGCCTCCTTGCTGGGTGAAGCCGCCGCCGTAGTTCTGCTGTGCTCCGTACATTGTTGTTTCCTTTCCTGTTACTTGTTTTCTTGTTGTTTTGGCTTGTATTCGGGTTCGAGGAGGCTGGTGAGGGCCTGCCATCGTCCTGGCGGGGTCGGATAGTCCTGGTTGAGGGTCGAAAGATCGTCGAGCCGGTCGTCGGGCCATGTGCTGCATTGGAAGCAGTGCGATGCCGATTTCGGCAGGCTGTGGATCCATGCGTCGCGCATGTCGGGACCGTCCGCGTTTTCGATGAGGTCGAGGAACATGGCGAGCATGTTCGCCCGGTTCAACGCCCATTGGCCGGGTTGGGGGTCGAATGGGATTTCGACGGGCAGGGCGGACGTGAGACTGTTGTCGTTCCTGGGTAGGAAGTAGATGCAGTTGTGGCTGACGGTTTCGCCGACGTGGTTCAGGCCGATGCCGTAGAGGCTGGCTTGGATCAGATATTGCTGTGATGGGCCATTGGCTTTGGCGTTGCGGATCGTGGTCGGGCCGACGATTTTCCAGTCGATGGTGCGGCTGGTGAGCCGGTCGAACAGGTCGATGCTGCCGTTGACTTGTGTTTTGCCTGCGAGTCCGTGGATTTCGCCGACGGGTACGCGCATTTCCGCTTCCCATCGGCGTTTTTGGTGGAGTTCGCTGTCGATGGTGACCATCTCATCAAGACTGTCGAACAGGTGTTCGAAGGCTTTGTGGACGCTGGTGCCGATGTAGGGCAGCCATGCGACCTGTCGGCTTTGCGCCCATCCGGCGAGTTTCGCGGCGAGGCAGTGCAGGCAGTCGGTGCCGAGTTCGGAGGGGCCGATCTCCTTCTGCACGCTTCGCGGCATGCCGTCGATATGCCGTTCGATGATCCGTCGGATCGTGTCCCATTCGGACGGCTCCCCGGCAGGGTCCGTCACGGTTGCCGTTGGCGGCATGGTGGGCGGGACTGCGGCTTGTGCCTGCGGTTCGACGATGATGTTCGATTTGGTCGCGAACACGGCGAGCACGTCATGCGGGTTGGCTTGCATCGCCTATCCTCCTTTCCTCCCTGCGGATTTCCTCGTAGAGTCCGTCCGTGACCGTTGCCACGTCTTCGACGGGGACGATGACGTAGTCGGGAATGTTGTCGCCGGCCACGTCGCTGACGTCCAACGCGTGCCGTAATGCGCGTTGCAATGCTTCATGGCTGATGGTCATCATGAGATCGTCACCGTTCCCGCACCGGTTTTGACGCAGTCCTCGACGGCGGGTTCGCCGACCTGCTTGACGATCTTCGACAGGCTCAATGGTTTGACCTCGTAGAGGACGGCCCAGTCCTTGACCGGATACTTGGTTTTGAATCGATCGGCGTCCAGTGTTTTCCTGCCTTTTTGGACTTTCACGGTCAGGTTGCCGGCCTTGTAGTCGCCGATTTCGTGCGTTTCGAGGATCTGCCGTTTCAATGCGTCCACTTCTTCCTGGCGTTGGCTGATTTCCTCCTGCAGGGTGGCGATGCGTTGCGCCTGCATTTCCAATAGTCGTTGCGCGTCCACGGCCTGTACGGGCTTGTCGACCTGCCGGTCTGGGTGCGTGTCCCGGAAGAGCTGGTCGAGCATTTCCTGTGTGGATTCCATCATTCTTTGGCTCCTTTTTCGATCGTGTGTTTGAGTGTTGGCATGATGCAGGTCTGGTGATGCGGATATTTGCGCCTGTGCGTTTCACGTAGGTTGAGCGCGTCGTTCATGCCGCTGGCGGGGCCGAGCGGCCCGCAGGTGCGGCACCAGGGCATGTGCGCTCGTCGTTTACTCACCGTCGTCGGCTTCGTCGATGCTGCCCTGGACGGCCGTCGGCTTGGCGTCCTCCATCCGTGATTCGTGGATCGCTTCGCGACTGTGGAGCGGGTTGCGGATCAGTCGGCTGATGGCCGCGCCTTCCTTGACGACGTTCTGGCAGATGTCGACGCATTTGGCGACGGTTTCCGCCGACAGGCCATACAGGTCCTTCTTTGCGATGATCGTGTCGGCCTTGTCGATGAACGATGCTGCCGCGTCGCCGATCTTGCTGGCGGCCGGATACAGGGCGGCGAGGTCGGCGCTCATGTTTTCGTCGTCGATGAGCGCTTGTACGACGTAGTCACTGCGATTCATTGGTTTTTCTCCTTCTATCTGGGTGTGTATTCCTGTTTGAGGTAGATGCTTGCTTCGGTGTGAGGCGTGTATTCGCGGCCATGCCAGGTGAGCGGGTCGCCGGCCTTGCGTTTGCGTGGCCGGCCTTTCGCTCCGAGCACCTGCTGGTCGGGCCGTCTGACGTGTACGCTGGCGTCGATGATCTGCCTGTCGTCCACGTAGGCGACGCCGTTCAGCGCGTCGGTGAAGAGTTTGGCGAGATTGTCCCAGTCACGTCCTTGCCTGGTGGCCATCCAGAAGGTGATCGTGATGCTGACCGGCCCGTCGTAGGGTGGTAGGTCGGCGTATTTGCGTCGCCATTCCGTGTAGACGCGGTTTTCCGCGTCGCGGGTTTTCTGCGGGGTGATGCCGTGTCCGTGGTAGACGCGTGGCCGGCCTTTTGACTGCGGGTCGCCTGGAATGGTCAGGTCACAGACCGTCGGCCATTCCAGCGGGGCGGACGTGTCCGAAACCGTCAATGTGTTCTCCTTTCCGTCTTGTCGCGTTTCTTGCCTGTCGGATCCATTCGGCTTCGGTTTCGAGGAGTCGGTCGAGGCTGATGCCTGACGTTTGGCTCCATGAGGTTCGGCCGATGTGATGGCCGTGGTCGTCGCGTCGGATCTGCGCCCCGTAGTGGATGCTGCCGCGGTTGACTCGTGCGAATCGTTGGCGGACTTGGTAGCCGTTCGCGCCGCTAGGCATCGTCGTCCTCGTTTCCGTGCCGTTCGGACTGCAGGGCGAGGTACATGACCGACGTGAGCAGGACGAACGCGCAGGTTAGGCTCCACCACAGGTGCGGGGCGGTCGCCCAGGTAAACAGGAGCGTGCCGCTGATGCATGCGAGCGCCGTCGCCGTGAGAATGCTGGTATCCTTCATTGATCAGTCCTCCTCGTCTTCGATGTCGATGTCACTGACGCTGATATATGACGTGCCGCCGTAGTCGTCGCTGTCGATGACGTCATACGGTTCAAGTCCGTCTTTGAGCGCCTTGAGCACGTTTTCCTCGGTCGGCGTTCCGTACTTGTCGTCATCCCATTCGAGCACGTACAAGTCGTTGAGGTACTTGCGCACTACCGCGTTGACGGTGATGGTTCTGGTCATTTTTTCTGCTCCAATTCTTTGAGGATTCGATTGCATTCGCGACGGATGCGTCGCACGTCGCCTTTGGAAAGAAGGATGTCGAAATGGTTCGGCAGTGTCCCGATGCTCATCCGCACCAGATCACGGTTGCCGGCATGATGCACGTTCATCTCGAATCCGCCATCATCCATCCAGCTCATTGGTCCTCCGTTTTGCCGATCGCCTGGAACACGTAGCCGACGATGGCTTCCAGGTCGATGTCGCCAGTGGCGTCGTACAGGCTTACCGTGCGCGCATCGGGGTTGAGTTCGACCGTGTTGATGATGCTGCTGGGAATGTCGAAGTCGGACAGCCATCCGCATTCGTCCGTAGCTTTCTCACGAAGCAGGGCGACGGCCCTCTCTCGGGCCTCTTCACGATTCCTGATGTCGCTGCTCATCTTGTGGCCCCCAGCTCGTTGGACAGCTGGTAGGCGAACGTTTCGATCTCTCTTGCCGACATGCATGCCAGCCAATGCGTTTCCGTATCGAGGCGCGCGAGTATCGCCCCTCCGTCCGTCATGAGGATCATCGCGTATCCGTTCCGGCCGAACGGGATGATCCGGATGGCTTTCGCCCGTTGTGGCGGCGCCGGCGGATCCAATATCATTGCCATGTTCATTCCTCCATTCCTCGTATCCACCGTTCCATGGCGGTTTTGCTGACTTTCCTGCGGCCCGGCTTGCCTTCGCGGGTGGGGGCGCGGAAACTGTCGAGGTCGCCGACGTCGATCGCGTGGCGTACGCCGCGCACGTCAAGGCTGTAGACCTGTGCCGCCTGTTCTGGACTCCACGCGAGCCGCTCGCCCAACGGGACACGGCTCGCATCCCCGGTCGGGATCGTCGCCAAGGGCGGCGCTGTGATGTTTTCTCTCATCTCGCGCACCTCATAGTTCCTGGTTGATGGTGTCGATCACGATGTCGACGATTTCGGCGAGGTCGATGATCGCGTCCGATACCATCACCTGTTCGGTATCCGACTTGATTTCGATGTCGCCGGGCACCCGGATTGCGGCACCCTGTTTGCGGATGTCGTCGAGCAGTGCCTTGACGCAACGGTGTCTGATGTCATTCATCACGCACCTGCTTCCAAGGTCGGCTGGCGGAGGAACAGGTCGACGAAATACGTCTGCCCCTTGCCGGTCACCTTCGGTGTCTTGTTGATCGTGGTGTGCCCGTCGGCGTGGGTGACGGTCGTCTCCTTGATTTCGAATAGGGCGAGGTCCATGGCCTTCTGGGTCGGCATGTTCCAGCTCGCGCCTTTCGCCTTGATGAGCCACCCGTGGTTGCGAAGCCATGCGAACAGGCGTTTCTGTCCGATGTCGACGCCGTTGCCTTTCAGGATCTTCGCGAGGTCGCCGACGAGGATGGACGTTTTGGCGCTTTCGACCGCGTTGGCGAACAGGACCTTGCCTTCCTGCGCTTTGAGTTGGCGTGCCTGTTCGTCGACTTTGGATTGCAGCCATTTCAGGCTGGCGAGCGCCATCTGTTCGGGTGTCATTCGTTCCTGGCCGGCCATGTATCCGCCGTGCCTGCGGATGGAAGGAAGCACCTCGTCGTATACCCACCGTTCGAAACGTTCCGCGGCCGGGAGTTTGCTGGATGTGATGAGACGGTACATATCACCCTCGGTGATGAATCTGACTTGCTGGATTCCGCCTGCCGTCTCGAGGGGTCGGTAATTTGCCGACCCCTTGCAGTGAGCGGAAACCGCATCTGCCGGGCGAGCATAGCCAAGCACCTTGGCGACGTCTTTGGCGCAGAAGAGCGGGTTGCCGTTTCCGTCCCGCATGACGCGCACTTCGTTGCCTTCGAAGTCGAATGGCTGTAGATTGTTGTCCTGAGTCAATTTGGATCCTTTCAGTTGATTTCCTTGCCCGCGGCTTGCATCTGCGGGCTTTTTTGTTTTTCGTCGCGGATCGCGGCGTCCAATACCTGGACAGGGTCCGCTCCGAGGATTCGCGCCGTCTGGATGAACTCGCTGAGCTTCATGTCGTCGCTCTTGAGTCGCTTGGCCACGGTCGGCCGGCTCACGCCGAGCTCCCGCGCGATCTTGTTCTTCGGCACCTCATCAAGTAGCGCCTTGATTCGGAGGCTTTTCACGACCGAAGCAGCTGTTGTGTTGCCATGTGACATTGATGCTCCTTTTTCCCGATTTGCACGCCGGCGGTCATGGCTCGATTTTGGTGATTGACCCGATAGGCTGGAGTAGGAGAATCATGAGCTGGTAGAGGCTTATGCCGAACAGTTCCGCGATCTTTCCCAACTGGTCGGTGTCGAACGCCCCTTTGCCGTGGAGTCGTTCGCTGACGGTCTTTTCGCTCATGCCGAGTTCCTTGGCGAGCTGGGACTGGCTTTTCCGATGCCGTGCAAGTTCGCCGCTGAGGTTGCGTGCGATGGTTTCCGTCTCGTCCATTGGTTGCCGCTCCTTTCTGTCGAATTCCTTGCGACAACCCTCAACCTACTCAATTAAGTAATATCATGGTTACTTAATTGGGTATTATTTACATTTTTTCTCAATTGGGTACCATGTGTGTTCATGGGAAGCATTGCCAAAAACGAAGTCACCGAAGACAGCCGCAGGATCATTGACATTTGTCGTGGTCTCGTTAAACGAAGCGGTATGACTAATTCTGAGTTCTATGAGCGAAGCGGCATGAGGAATAACTACTGGCATATCCGACTTCGCCATGAAGCTCCACTAACGACAACTGATGTGGAGCATATAGCCGCCGCATTCCACCTCAACAGCCTCGACATCTACACCATGGCTCTCGGAGACGAGAAAGCTCGGCAAATCAAAACCGCCAGCGAAGAGGAACGGATCGCAAGAGCGCTCCAACGCCTCCACGACGATCCGATGGCCTTGGCCGCCTACATGAGCGACAGCAAACAGGCGGACATCGACGGAGAGGCAGGGCCGGACTACGACGAACCTGCCTGACCTGCCCATCGACCGCCATATGACCTACGGTGACATGCGCCGCGCCATCATCGACCTGCCTGTCGCTGTATCAAGCGCCCTGTTGCCGGAAGGCTGGCAGGGCGCATACTGCGATGAGGACAAGGTCATCCTCATCGACCGTCGTCTCACCTACAGCGGCAAACGCTGCACCCTCGTGCACGAGCTGGTGCATTGGTGGTACGGCGACGACGATTGTTCGAACGCTCGTTCGAGACAGGAGCGGCGCACCAGGACGCAAACCGCGCTACTGCTCGTAGACCCGATGGAGTTGGCAGCCTTGGAACGCATGTACGACGACATGTGGTCGATCGCCAACGAACTGAACGTGACCACGCAGGTACTCACCGATTATCGGCAGATTCTGTCAGAGCATGCCTGCATCGTGTGAGTGGTAGAATCAGCAAAAAAGAGGAAGGGAGCAATCATGACAAGACGCCCGCAGCCCGCGCCGGGCGCTGTTTACACGTGCAGCAAGCTGAAAGACCCGATTCATCGTGAGGTGCGGCTTTACGACAACCGCCTGGAAGTGGATAGGCTGACCGCGTGGCTGCATCGCTTCAAGCGTGTGGAGACCTACTATCTGTCCGACCTCATCGGCGTAGACATCAAGCGTAAGAACGTCACACTGCATCGAAGCGCAGTACGATCGGTCATCATCGGATTCAAGCGGAGGGAAGACGCGCAGGCGTTCGTCAACGCCTTCAATGGCATCAAGTAACAAGAAGCCCCACGATTTGTGGGGCTTTTATATTACCTTATACGGCTTTATATTCATGTATAAAGCCTATATTTGCTTCAGACATTCGAAGATTTGCGCCGTCTGCGCCGCATCGTCGGCGGCACGATGCCGCTCGGTTTTGGCGATGCCGAAGTAGCGGATGAGGTCCACCACGCGATGCCGGTCAAGCTGCGGCAGCAATGCCTGGGACAATTCCATCGTGTCGTAAAAACTCACGTCCGGCATTCCGGCACCGACCCTCTGCGCCTCCCTCGCGATCACCGGAATATCGAAACGTCGGATATTGTGTCCTATCCACATATCCTTTCCGCAGAAAGCATAGAATCTCGGCAGCGCTTTATCGATCGTCGGCTTGCCTTTGACGTCCCAATCGGTGATACCGGTGATCTGCGTAACCTTGGCTGGTATCGACACTTCGGGATTGACCAGCTGGCTGTATGACGCGACCTTTCGCCCATGCCTGATTCTGACGGCTCCCAATTCGATTATGCGCGCGCCACGGCCCAATCCCGTGGTCTCGATGTCAATGGACACGTAATCGCCGTCTGAGCCCTTTTTACACTTCGGATGGACGATTAGTGCCATCTCCGCCGCCGGAGCGTCCGAGGGTGCTTCCCGCGATGATTCTAAGGTATTTGCTGCTTGCTGCTTGTGACGTGGCTCCGGCTTGAAAAAGAGATGCATGAAAAGCCAGGAAAGGAAGGTCAAGAGCAGAATCGACACAATACTTGCAGCCAGATCATCCTGCTTCGTGGTCAATATGTCGTAAATGCCATAAATGCCGGTCAGAGCGCAGAAGACGGCGAGAATAAGGTAGATTGGCTTTTTCATAGGCTCCTTTACTCAATGTTTCCACGATACCCCACCTCGATTATCGACATGTCAATTCCACTAATTTCCAATGATGTTTCATTCGCGGTTAAGATATTTCGTTCAGGCCGCTTCCAAGCGTTGAATCGCATTGAAGCCCTCATGATCGCCGCATATGCAAGAAAAACCCCAGCCGCCCGCAGTATGCGGGTGCCGGGGCCTTGCATCTGAATTCTTAAAAAAGAAGTACCGATTCTTACGGGAGAGTAAGAAAGTCTATATGGTCTTTAACGAGATCGTATTGTTTTGAAATCGCGGCGTAATACAACCTGTTTGCCGTAATATCAGCTGCTCTGACCAATGAATCCTGGCAAGAATCTTTAAGCTGCAATTCCACGGTTTTCATATCAGTGAACAAAGGCGGGAAGGCTCGATCCCAATTCCGGTTATACGTTCCGTTCTTGAATTCGTTTTCAAGCGATTCTCTTAATTCGTAGCGCCCGTCGGTAGCTGTGGTGTGCTCGTCCATGAAGACATATATGCTCTCGATGTTTTCGGCCTTGATTTCCTGCCTAATGAGCATGTTTTGCAAAGCCGACTTCAATCCCCGCTTGAAGACATAATCCAGATAGCGCTGCTTGCTCTTCTTGTTTTCGAAGATGCTCGTCAAGACATTCTGCTGATTCACGACGACGCCGAACCTATGGTAAGGGCTCATGGCACGGAACATTGAGGATTTCTCTTTATTCGTCAGGTAGATCGCCTTCATTTCGCGATGACCGTGAGCGGCACCACCACGCCTTTGCACCCTCTCGACCGACCGATACCTGCGCTGTCCCTCATCTCTTTCATCCTTCCCGAGGAAAATAAGTCCGCCGAACACAAACACATTGTTGTGGGTTCGGTCAAACACGCCAGATTCATCGGCGTATACGAAAATATTCATGTTCCCTCCAAGGCGCAGAAAAGGCCGCTTGAAAGCGGCCTTTTCTCCATGGGGCCGACGCCGGAACACGACGCTTAAACGTTAATTCGGTATCCCATGTATACAGCGCATATAGCCTGCGCTATCAAGATAACAGAATATTGTCGTATAGACAAGGCCTCGGAGTGTCAAAAAGTCCGTATCTGCCCAGAACGTGGCTGAAACCGCCATGTCACCACACCGTTTATCCGACGTCGATGACCTCGGCTTTTACGAACTCGCCGCCCAAGTCGGGAATCGCCTGCGCCATGAGGTGTCCGAGGGATGCGGCGTCACGGTGCGTGTATCGCATGGTCATCTGCATGCTGGTGTGGCCCATGACGGCTATGCGTGCGTCGTCCGGCATGTTGGCCCGTGCGGCCATCGTGGCCATCCAATGCCTGGCCGAGTGGATCTTGACCTGCGGGAGTCCGGCGGCCTTCAGCGCCTTGCACCATTGGTACCGTTCGGTGTTGGAGCAAACCGGATTACCGCGGGCGGATGTGAACACGAGCTCGTGGCTTCCGATGCCGTTGTCCCTGATCCACCTCCACAGGCGCTCCCATAGGAGCCCGCTGACCGGCACGAACCGTTCGGCGGCCGGTGTCTTCGGCGTGGTGAGCCACAGCGAGCCGCTGAGATGGGTCGCGTCCAACCAGTTGGGTATCTCGACCTCGCCCGGCCTGCCATAACGTTGAATCTGCTGGCGCACGTGGATGCCCGGCTGTCCGTCGCGTAGCTCCAGCTCGTATGGCATGATCGCGTACCGTTCGCCCTCCCTCATGCCGGTCTCGAACGCGACCTCGAACAGAAGGGCCCACATCTCGAGATTCTCCCCAGTCTGTCGCGTGCCACGTCGCGCCTGCGGCATGGAGGCGGCGGCCTCAATCATGCGCTTGGGCTGGTCGGGTCCGAGAACGTCCACCACACGCTGCTCCACCTTCGGCGGCTTGACCCTCCGGCATGGGTCGATGGGGATGAGTTCCTCGAGCTCCGCCTGGTCGAGCACCATCTTGAGGCTCACGTAATGGTCCTTGAGGGTGCTGGACGCGAGCCGCTCCCCCAGCGTGCGCATGCAGTGGCGGATGTGCTCGGGCGTGATGTCCTTGAGTCGCACATGGCCGATCACGTCGCAGCAGGCCTTGATCCTGCTTGCGCGGGTGCGGTATGTGGTCGGCTTGACGCGGGTCCGGTAGTCGGCCAGCCAGCGGTCGCAATAATCGGACAGGTACGGGCTCTTGCCTCCCGGCAGTAGCCCCGTGCGCTCCAGTTCGGCGAGCTTCGCTTCGTACCGTTCCCTAGCCTCGGCCTTCGTGCGACCCTTCGCCTGGATGATGCGTCGCTTGCCGGTGGCGGGGTCCTTGCCCAGCTCCTTGCGGAAATGCCAGACGCCGTTTTTGTCCTTGAATATGCTGCCTGATCCCGGTGTTCTCTTCCTTGCTGTCATGGTCGCTCCCTTTCGACTTTGGGGAGCGCCTTTCGAGCCGTCCGGCCGTCACTCCCGCAAGGGTACTCTAAAGGTACTCTTGCGTTGGCAACAGCCGCCCGAAACGTGGCAGGAACCGCCATTTCGCGCGCATTCAAAAACGGCGCGGTTTCAACGGTCAGTAAGCCCGGAACCGTTGGAAACAAGCCGTTTCCGAAGCACTGGAATCAGTGCTTGCTAACGTTGGTATAGAACTTGGTCAGTTCTTCGTTGGTCTTGAAGCCGGCATCATGCAGACCA